>Ga0208162_1001348_pt1 | contig 12880 bp, 15 predicted proteins | sample CB_VirMetaG_4_FD_184539 | JGI IMG/M metagenome (GOLD analysis project Ga0208162, IMG submission 184539) | Freshwater to marine saline gradient viral communities from Chesapeake Bay - CB_1508_1M Viral MetaG (SPAdes) (version 4) | ecosystem: Environmental > Aquatic > Marine > Coastal | place: USA... | reverse complement strand
ACTTTCGGCGGCAAAACCCCACAATCGATCTTTGATAATCCAGAATACATACGAAGAAAAAAAGAGGCAGCATTAAATAAAATTAAACCGAAGACAGGTGTTGAAAGTGCCAACAAGACTATTGCTGCGCTTGAAAGATCTAAAATTACATCAGAACCTTTCAAAGCAATAAACAGGCCGGAAACAAAGCCGGAACCTTTCACACCAATAAACAGGCCAGAAACAAAGCCGGAACCTTTCAAAGCAATAAACAGGCCGGAAACAAAGCCGGAACCTTTCACACCAATAAACAGGCCAGAAACAAAGCCGGAACCTTTCACACCAATAAACAGGCCAGAAACAAAGCCGGAACCTTTCACAGATAATCCCTCTACAGATAATGTCACCAAGCCTGACACTGGCGGTGCTGTTCGCCCCCTGGGCCCTAACGCAACCAAATCCGAAAAAAAGATTGCAGCGCTTGAAAATGATCCAGACTTTCAAAAGCTCAATAAGCAGCAGCAAAATGACATTCGATTTGGCATCGTTCAAGAAAAGTTTGGCCCTAAATTCGACCGTGACCAGTTTAAGTTCCTCTTAAATCGCCTTACCGGTTCCAAGATCCGTCAGAACCGTGATGCTCAGGCTCAAGAACGTCAGAACATCTACTCCCGGGGTCTGTCCAGCATGTTTGCCAACTTCTGATCGTGAGTCACGCCGGAAGCTGCGATTAAGTCATAAATTTGTGGCTTTAAAATAGTTAAATAACAAAGATTTACAGTTACTGGTTATAAGCATGACTTTTTCTGGCGGTGGCACTCCTAGACAACTTGCGGCTCGTGCTTTTTTTAAAGACCTCAGTCGTGTTAATCCGACATTTGACAGGTTAGCTAATGAATCAATAGACTTTGACTATAAACTAAGGCCTGATTCAAGCTTCTCACAGGATGATCTTGATCGCTTTAATAAGCGGCAGGATGAAGCACGTCGGCAGTTTGCCTCACGTTATGGTAGCGAGAATCTTAGAGATATTACTAGGTACGACAGGCTTGAAGATATTCCTCGTTATACGCAAGAAGATATACGGCAAATGAACATAGAGAGATTAAAGGCTGATCCTAAGAGTAAATTTAATCGTGACAAACTGCCGAAGGGACCAGCATTTGGTGAAGGTCCTCAAAATCAAAAGGTTCCTCAGGCCGTTGTTGATAGTTACAATTCTTTAATTGGTAAATTTAGAAATCTAAGAGATACTGGCGATCAATCTGCTGTTGGGCGACAAGACTTTCAGAATATTCTTAATTCCTTGAAAGATTCACCCGCTGAGTATATTCAGCCTGGTGAAGAATATTTAGGGCCTGCTTTTGAAAATGTTGACGGTTCACTATTACGTGACGACCCAAGTTCTATTTTTTTCACTGAAAAAGTAAAAGAAAAACAAGCTGAAGCTGCAGCAAAAGCTTCAGGTTTTTCAGATCCAGAGACAGCTTTCTCTGCTGCTGCCCCTGTTCCTACTCGTCGGTCTGCTCCTGCCGCTCCGTTTGTGAGTGAAACAAGGGAAACTGGCAGGGCTAGAGAAATCGGCATGCCCATGCCTTCAAGGATTCCAGGCGTTGTTGAGTCTGAAGCACCATTTGTTGAGCGTCCAGACCCCTCTTTAGATTTTGAAGCGCGTAGAGCACTAAGGCTTGAAAGAGGGGCAGAAAGGAGAGAAGCAAGAAAATCCGCTCGGGCAGATAAAGTAAAAGCTAGAAAAGCAGCTAGAATGGCTAGGCGCTTTCAGCGTATGCAAAATCGTTAAAATTTCCCTATTCTTTGTTACTGTAGAAGAATAGGGAAATTTTTATGCCTTCTTACAGTTATCAAGCTTATCGTAGAAATGCACGTGCAGCTGCAGCAAGGCAACAAATTAAACCGCATAAGAATCAAGAGCAAATTGAAAAAGCACGTGAAGATTTTGGTTACTTTTGTGAGTATGTAGCAGATAAACCTCCGGCGACACATCACAAAATATGGAATAATCATTTCATTACTGACTTAGATACTAAATGCCTTTTAAAAATTGGTGGACCAAACATTGATCTGTTGGCCCCTAGAGGTTCCGCTAAATCTACTGTCTTAGGTTTATTAACTGCATGGGCAATTGGCGTCCATACGACAGCAGGTATGCCCTTGCAGATTCTTTATCTGTCTTATACCGTAGATATCGCTCGGTCTAAATCAGCAACAATTAAAAGAATTATTGAAAGTAAAAAATACCAAGAAGTTTTTCCAAAGGTAAAGCTTCTTAAAAACGTAACTTCTAATGAGTACTGGTCAATTGATCATAGATTCGCAGGTATTGATACGACAGGCGAAGAACAATTCACGTTATGTGCAGCTGGTCTTAAAGGTTCAGTTACATCAAAACGATCTCATTTGGTCATGATTGATGACCCAATTAAATCAGCATCTGATATTGGTAATCCAGATGTTAGGAAACAAATGGAGGATAACTGGAATGCAGTTATTGCACCTACGATGTTTGAAGGAGGAAGAGCAATCTGCCTTGGGACACGCTTCAGGCATGATGATATTCATGCGACTACATTTAATGAAAACAATAATTGGAACCAAGTTGTTTTATCTGCAATTAACACTGACGAAGAGACGGGGGATCAAGTCAGCTATTGGCCTGAGTTTTGGTCGATCGATTATCTATTAGAAAAGAAAAGACAAGCACCTATTGCATTTAGTTTTCAGTATATGAATCAAGTGGTAAGGCAGCATGAGTTGTCACTTGCCCCTGAGTTAGTAGTGAAAGCTGAGATTGCTACTGAATTCGATTCCATTGCTGTAGGCATTGATTTATCTTCGGGGGTCAAAGAAAAAAATGATTATACAGTGATGGTACTGGGCGGCAGAATCGAAGATCGAATTCATATTATCGATTACCGAAGGATACGGGTTATGGGTAACTTGGAAAAGTTAGATGCGCTTAAAGAGATGCTAGCTGATTGGAATATTCTTGGACAAGATGAGAATGGATTGTATTATCCAACGATGTCAACATGTGATATTTATAGCGAAGCAGTTGCATATCAAGCAAGTCTTGAAGCAGATTTTAAACGTGTTTGCCTAAATCAAGAAAGTCTTTGGAACTTAGTGTGGCATCCAATCAAGGGGTTTCGCTCTGACAAGCTGGCTAGATTTAGGGGAACTATGGGTCTTTTCGAAGAAAGGAAAGTTATTTTTAATCGCTATCGAAACTTTACGGCAATGTTTGAAGAGCTTACTAATTTTGGAGTATCTAGCCATGATGATTGTGTAGATGCTTTGGTATGGTTGCTAAATGGACTATCAAGAAGAGGTAATTTACAAGTTGATTTTTAACATTATATTTTGATTCTCAGTCTTATAATAGATGTAAAAGCACCCCATTTATGGAGCAGTTAATAGCAATTGCTATAGCAGCAATTACAGGGGGTGGTTGGACGCTCTCTAAGGTTTCAACACGCATGCGCGAAATAGAAAATAAAGTAGATAGAATGCCGATTGAATATGTGCTTAAGGCCGATTATGTAAGAGAGATGCAAAGAATGAATGATACATTTTCGGAAATCAATATTAAGCTTGATAAGCTTGTTGAGAGAAGTATTGACAAAAGATGATTGAAGTCACTGAGATCTATGAAGCCCCAGACGGAACTCGTTATGTAGTTTTATCAGAAGACCTTCTTGAGACTCTAGGCTGGAGTGAAGGAGATGTTCTGGATTGCAGGCTAAAAGGAAATGGAATTGTTTTTAACAAAGTTAATGAGCCTGAAAAGTTTATACCAATAGAATAGTTAAAAAGCTTTTACGACCATGATGATGAGCGGTGGCGATGCCAACATGCCCGGAGCACCTGGAAACACGGGAGCCCTGATGAACATGGGGATGATCCCTGGGCCAAGTGGTGGAATGGGTTACCTCAACCCTCCTATGGCAATGAACGGTCAAGCAATGTATGGCCCTCTGACCCCTATGGATTTCAAGCGTATGTATGCAGCAGGCGCTCAAATGATGGGTGGAGGGATGATGGGTCCTATGGGTCCTATGGGTCCTATGGGTCGGATGGGTCCGATGGGTCCGATGGGAGCCGAAGAGGAGGCTTGATAGCCCTCATTCGTTAAAAAAATTTAGAGGGCTATTAAATGTATTACAGCAGCATGGGACCAGGCGCACCTGGTAATTTTGAGGGGATTCAAAGGTCTACCCTTGGGGCGGACATGGTTGGCCTTAACTTTAATACTGGAGGTCAGGATATAGGAGGAAACCCTCAAGTCGCCTTCAATACCATTGGATCAATCGAGGATGTTTTGGAGGGCCGGAGAAACTTTGGTGACCTGTCTGCTGACCCTTTTATAAGAGGACCGCGACCAGCCAATGCAATCATTAAAGCACCTGATCTCGATTCTCCTTATATGGATGAGCAGTTAAGGCGTAATTTTCAACCAATGAGACCCCCTTCTGCAGGTCCTCAGTTATTTCCAATCCGCCGGGTAGAAGGCCCTGGAATGCAGGTTGCACAAGGTTTACCGTATGAAAACGGCATTCCAATGCAAGGCCCCACTTTCCCCGCCACTCCCGTACAGAATTATCCGGGCATGGGCTATGGCCCTGTTGGACCAGCAGGAGGGGGTTTACCTCCTGACCCGTATCCTGCACGTGCTTCAGGTTTTAATAATAAATTTGTTAGCTAAATGCCACAAGACGATTCCAAATATACAAAGCCGGGATTGCGCGAATCTATTAAAAAGCGAGTGATGGCTGGCAGTAAAGGCGGTAAGCCTGGCCAGTGGTCTGCGCGTAAAGCTCAGCTCACTGCATCTGAATATAAAAAAGCAGGCGGAGGTTATAAGGGAGGAGAAGGTAAGAGTCAAAAAAGTCTGAAGAAGTGGGGGAAAGAAGATTGGCAGACTAAGGAAGAGTATGATAAGAATAAGGCCAAGAAAGCGGCATCTGCTGCAAAAAAAGCAAAGGCTAAAATGTGATGGATCTTGCAGGAAAATATTTACCAGCTTTTAGACGTGTAGACGTTGGCTTTCAGCCTACTAAAGAGTGGCAGAAAGTTAAAAATATAATGCAGTCTAATACTGATGTTCCTGTTAATGTGCAAGCAGCACCATCAGTAGTTACGGATATTTCAGGAAAAGGTATTTGGGGATCAGGAGGAGGTATTTATTACCCTGATTCTGGCGCTGCTTATATTGATCCATTATCAGGTTCGGTGACAACCGCTGCCCATGAAGCAGCCCATCAAGCATTTGGAAGTAAATTAATCAATGACCCAAGTGCCAGAGCAAAGGGTTTTGAAAGTTTAAATATGAACTTTTCTCCGAGGTTAGTTAATGATGGCACTGCCTTACGCGTTGGTTATGAGACTATTTCAAAACCGATTATGCTTGAGGAGGCTAATGCTCAGGGAGTTGCTTCTGCTGCCATGAATGCAGCTGGCTTCAAGCCGAGCACTTCAGGTTGGAGTAATATGTTGAGTTATCCAGGAGAATATAGATTTGGTGGAAGATATGATGAAGCAGCGCCTCTATATCAGAAAGCGTTTAATAAACCTGGAGTAGCAACATTTATGCCAGGAGAGTTAGATACATTACAGACAATGCGTAAGAGCTATCCTTATGCGCTTCAAAGGCAATTTGAATCTGGCTATGGAATGATAAGGTAATGGCTGATAAAGCTATAGAAAAAGGAAGAACAGAAAGATATCTACCCAAAGCTGCCTGGGCAAAGATGTCAGAAGAAGAACGCAGGGAAACTGACGAAAAGAAAAAAGCAGCTAGTAGAAAAGGTAAGCAGTTTGTACCAAATACAGAGACTGCAAAGAAAGCGAGTAAAGCTGCGCGTGCTGCTAAAAAATACAAGGGAAAATAGTGATAAAATAAAAGGATCTAGATGACCCAGTAATGGCGGTAGATTCCAAAGCGCGTTTAAAAGACATTGTTAATTCGTATTTAGATAAGGATGGTGGCGCTGGAATCGACACCGGGATCGTTGCTGGACATTTAGCACAGATGCGATTATTTGGCATTCGCCAAGGGGTAGAATTCTTCCCCGGTCAAGATAATTTTGGCAATCAACGTAAAGACTTTTTAGATCGTGTCGCTAAATACAATCAATTAGACACACGTTTAGACTCTATTTGGGATTATTTTCTTTGTGACGGTCAAGGTTTATTTTACATTCGACCTACTAACAACAACTATCGACTTTATTTTTTCAGAAAACATGAGTACAGAACGTATTACAACGTAGATGGCGAATTAGATGAAGTCGTAATCATCTATAGCTATAAAGTGCGTCAAGGCAATGGCTTTATGCAGCCTACTGTTATTGATGACTCTTCCATGACAGGTCATATGCATGGCATGGGTAATGGAGGAGGCAATAAAAAATACATCAAACTTTCAATTAAAAAACGCATTATTACAGAGACGCACTCAGATGGACACATTTCTTTCGAGATGCCCGATCAAGTGGCACCTGGAAAGACGAAGAAGCTTAAGAACACCTTAGGTTTCATTCCTTGTGTTGAAATTTTTAACAACCCCAAAGGTTTTGCGACAGAAGGTGTTGGTGAATTTGATTCCCTAGCGGATCAGATCTGTCTACACGATGACATGGTTAAAAACATGCGGAAGAACATTCAGTTCTTCGGCAATCCAACCCTGTTGTCTTCTCGACCAAAGACCGATCTTATGGAGACAGGTACAGACTCGGTGGTTCAACGACCTTCGATTGCTGCTAATTCTGGCTTCATGGGAAACAATGCTTTAAGCAAATCAATGTTTAAAGCAGATCCAATCTCGCGAGGCATGGATGGACAACTTCGTGTTCCCCGTGTTATCGCAAACTTAGAACCAAACGACCGTGTTGGTTATATCGTACCCGACGCTGTTACAGGCGATCAGGTATCTTTCAGCCGAACTCTACGTGAAGAAATCCGTACTGCCTTAGGTGGTCAGGATGAAATCAGTATTTCGGCAAGTGTAACTGCGACTGAACTTAAATCTATTTACGGTCGCGTTGCAGCAACTGCAAAGAAAAAGTGCCGTTCTATTTATACGCACGGCATTGCACGTTGCATGGAGTTGATTATTTATCAGGAAGAAAGACTCTTCAGAGATAGCTTGGCTGCTGCAGTCGGTTTAGAAAAACCAGTTGATTTAACTGAGGAATCTACACCACAGCAAGAAGAGATGTATGAAGAGGCAATGGCTAATTATGATCAGCAAGTTAAGCGGATCATGATGGCTGCATTGCAAACTGAAATGCTGCCACCATCTGTCATTGGTTTAATTCCCGACGGGGACTTAACTGTTCAATGGCGTTGGCTTGGTCCAGTATATGAAGACACCTCGCAGGACTTAATTAACAATTCAATTGTTGTTAGAAACTTGCAAGAATTGGGTGTTGATAGTATAGAAGCACTGAAGTTTCTTTTTCCACAAAAAACGGATGAGGAACGAGCCGCGATGTTATCGGGGTTCCCATTCAGGATGGTGAATGAATTGCAAGGAGCTTTCCAAGCATTCAGTCGCCTGGTGGGCGGAATGATGCAGACCCCTCACCCGCAGTCACCAGATTTACCTATGGCTGCAGATCCACGTTTGGATTTAACACCTTATCTGTATCGAACTCTCGAAGCATTACAACAGGAGATGAGTTATGCAGGACGCTACCGTCCAATCGATCCAACCGACGAGCCCAACACCAGTGGCCGTCGCCCCCAGCAGCTACGTGGCGGCAGCACCGGCTCCGGTGGCGCAGCCTCAGGCTCAAATTCCGGTGGGTATGAACTACCCCCAACAAGTACAGGCGGCACCTACCAGTTACCAATCAAGCCCGTCTCAATACGTCCCCCAATCCCAACCGGCGGCGGTTCCCCCGTCCAGCCCATGGGAGTCGGCGTTCAACAAGGTGGTGGGACTGCTGAGTCAGCCAGCCCCATCCCCGTTCCAGGCAGCACCGTCAGCTCCGGCCCCGACGTTACCTCAAGCTATCCCGGGAAGCTGGGCACAAGCGGAGGCAATCAGCCCGGGTATTTCACGCTCGGATCGCCTGACCTGGTCGCCCAACCAGGTATCCTCGCCCAACTATTCCCAAACCTACTCAACAACCTCCGCGCAGGAGCAAGCCCTGGCGGTGGACAAGATGGTCGCCGACCATTACAACCTGAGTCAGGAAACGAGGACAGTTCTGGACGCGTTCGGTCCAGAGGCTCCAGGAATTCTAAACAATTACGCCGTAAACCTGGAAAAACTTCTCGATGACGCCACCGCTTGGGCCTTTGACGAGCGTGCGTGTCTAGAAGATTATGCAGAATATGCCATTTGGGCACATAACGCTCTTTGTGATTATGCTGCTTTTGCGGTCAACGAGCATGTCGAAAACAAGGCATTCAACGAGATTTTAACTAATCCCGATGTTCTGTCTGATTACACTCTGCAGTTCTTCGGACCCGAAGGTCCTTACCCTGTTTATGAGTCCGAGCAACAGCTTGAAACTACCGGGTATCCGACTGCACCTACTTCATTCGGTGGCGCAGCTATGCCTGCTCCCCCCGCGCAGTCCAGCCCCCAAAATACTCGGGAGTTTTGGAATGTTTTCGATCAGCAGATGATCAACGATCCGCAAAATGCTTGGCGTATTTTGAACCAAGCAAATCCAGGCACTATGGCTAACAAGCTGTTTGTGATGGAATGATATATACCGAGGGGGATTATTCCCCCTCCTGGTATATAAAATTACTAGATGCTAGTATTTTCATAGATAAGCCGTTTGGCTTTATCTTTCACCCGATTCACCTTGACACTGGAGGATAAACCAAAGTGTTCATTGATAGCTAGTTCAGATCCTGGTAGGTATTTCCTTTCAGCATTTGGTAAATAGCTCCGTGATTACAGTTAAACTTTTCAGCAATCTTTCTATAAGAAAGACCCGCTTCTTTTAAAGCTTTAATCTGAATCACATCTTCGGTTGAAAACTTCCTAAGTGATTTTTTCGCCTTCCCTTTACTTGCAAAGCCTTTGTGAGTTTGATCATTCTCGATCCAAGTTCTTGTTAGGTTTTCTTGTTTAGTAACAATCTCTAAGTTGTTCAGATTGTTATTTCTTTTATTGTTATCTATGTGATTAACTTGTAAAGAAAAATTGTGTGTCCCATGGGAACGCAAGTCTAAACCTAAGAAAGCAACCGCCATTAAGACGTGTAAATTAAATCTTTTCCTTTTACCGTCAACAAGAACCGAAATTCGATCATATTTACTGGTGGATTGTACGGGAAGTTCTTGAAAATATTCTTGATCATCTTGATCCAAGTGTTTTTCAAAAGCTTTTCCAGCCTCAGTCAAGTAAAGATTACCAAATCCCGAAACTAATTTTGGATTCATTTTGTTTATAAACAAGTTTCCAAATTTTACCTCACCTGAACTTCTCAAGCGTTGTCACCTTAGCGAGCAATCGTTAAGTGAAAACTGGATGAATTCAGGGAAGCCCTAACGTAAAGCCGAGGGTAATCCTGAGCGAAGCCAATCAAGCCCGTGATTGGAACGTGCAGAGGCCACTGGGGGTTACACGATCTTGTAACGTAATACCAGATACAGCGTCCGGCATCCCACTGGGATGAAGAGATGGTCCACCCCTCTAAGAAATTGGAGACCAGGAGAACGATTTTCCAAAACTGCTAGGTGCAGAGCTTTATCGCCCTCACCCCGCTTACATTTGCGAGATGGCTGCTGAGCCTGTGGTCGTCCATGACTTCACTCGCCAACCCGGTCAAACCGTTCAGTTAGACCGCTATAAGTTCTGGGGAACCCCTGGAACCAAGGAGAGCCGTGAGCGCGTCTCCGATCAGACCATTGGTACCGCCAACAGCCGCAACATCACCAAGGAGAAGGTGCTTGTTGTGCTGAAGGAGTACACTGGCCCTGCAGATCCTGGCGATCCTACCCAGCCTTCTACTTTTAAAATTGCCCGGGAGACCCTGGTGACTGCACAGCGTCTGCTGTTAGACACCGGCAACCTGAACATGTTCCACCAGAGCATCGGTTCTCTGACTCTGCTGGACGACTATCGTCGTTGGCGCGACCGCGTCTTCATTGACGAAATGGCCAAAGCTGAAGCCAATGGCGCAGCTTCTGATGACATCGGTGGTTACTACTTTGCAGGCAGCAAAGAAAAGGATTCCACTGGCCGCATCTCCTACACCACTGCTGAGTATGGTGCTCAAGTTCAGCAGTTCTCCGTGCGTACTGACCTGCTGACTGTTGTCAAGCAGATGCGTAAGCGCAACGTTCCGACCTTCGCTGATGGTCTGTATCGTTGTATTTGCGATCCTACCTTCATGATGCACCTGCGTCGTGATGAGGACTTCCGCGAGATCGCACGTTACTCCGGTAATCCTGGACAAGGCATGTACATGGGTAATCCCATGATGCCTAACAACTCCAGCTTCTACATGGGTCCTCAGGCTGGCCAAGCCTACTTCCTGGCCGGTGAGCCCGTGATGCCGACTGGTGTTCAGTTCGAAGGCGTTAAGTTCTACGAGTCAACGAACTTCCCCAACAAGAACGTAACTACTTCTTTCGACGGTGGTAGCACCTATGCTTCCAAGGAAGTTGCTCAGGGTTACTTCTTCGGTCCTCAGTCCATTGGTGTTGGCATCGGCGGTCCTAACGCTCAGGTGCTCATCAATAACAACGATGACTTCAGCCGCTTCATCATCCTGATCTGGCAACTGTATGCAGGCTTCGAAATTCTGAATAAGGATTTCATCACCACCGCATTCAGCTTCGTGCAAGACGACGGCACACTTTGAGCCTAATTAAGTAAAAAGAAAACCTCAATAGGAGAGATAAATGACTTACTTGTCCGCTAAGAAAATCTATCCAGGTAACTGGACAGAGGCCTTAAACGGTTGGTACAAAAATATTGATTCCAACCAAGACGGTACCAACAATGCTTCCAAGGCTGGCCCCACTTCTGTGCTGGCCGTCCCTGGTTACCGCTACTTCCAACAGCGTGGTTATGTGAAAGTCACCGCAACTTCCGGTGCTGGCGCAGTTGCCTCTGCTGACGTGATCGTTCCTTCCCCCTATCGGCAAGACGACACCCGTACCGACATCACCGGAATGGTGATCTCCGGTTCTACTGACCTGCCTGCATACGGCTATCGCGCCACTGTTGCCATCGCCTCTGGCTGGGGTGACAACCGCGTTGCCTCTGGTGTGTACGCAGCTACTGGAAACGTGATCTCTTTCGGTCGCGATAACGCTGGCTCACCTGTCGCCGCTTCAGGCGTTGGTGAAGGCTTGATCCAGGCCAACCTTTCCTCCACCACTTCCGGTGGTCAGGCTGGCGAAATCTACTTTGCCGGTGGCTCTTCTGCTACCAGCACAACTCCTTTCCTGACTGCTACCGGCGCTGCTGGTGTTACCGCAGGTAAGGTTTACCGCGAGAACACCGCTGCTACGACCTTTAAGGTCTACGCAAAGGCCTCTGGTAACGCTACTGCTACCTCTGGCGGTTTCTACATCTCCTCTGGAGATGCCACCGCTGGAACCTTTGGCTACATTGTTGTTGAGCTTTGCTACATCCAACCTGATGTTGCATCTGATTACAACGACATTGAAGCTTATCTTCCTAACAAAATTGTTAGCAGCGGCAGCTGAATAGGTTAAAATAAGACCAGTAAAATTTTACTGGTCTTATGTTATACCGTCACAAAAAAACGGGGGCCACTCTTAAAGTAATTACGGAGTGGGACAATGGCGATTGGAGGATGGTACAAGACTCCGAAGGTCGCCTTTTCACTGTTTGGCGTGAAGAGATTGAAGAAGATTCATCAGCTACCAAGAAGGTAAAGTCTTTACAAGTTAAAGATCGTGCCAACAAGGAAACGCCTAGGGACTTCCCACCTGATACAAGACTGAACATCAATAACGCCTCTGCTCAAATGATCGCGGATCATATCAAAGGCGTTGGCATTAAAACAGCCAAGAAGATCAAGGACCTTCAGATGTCTCTTTCGGGTGAAAGATTCTCTAACCTTGATCAATTAAAGACTGTTAAGACAGTAGATTGGGAAGCGGTAATGGCTGCTGATTTAATCCGCATCTAATGTAAGCCCTCTTCCAAGAGGGCTTATTTTATTTTTAAGGTTTAACCTAATATAATAAGAAGATAAGAGGTCGGCCAGTGCAGTTATCTACTTTTGATAAAAGTCGAGTACGTTATCATTTAGGATACTTCACTGTGTCTGTGCCAGCAGGTGATTACGCTCGCCTGGAAGAGTCAATGAATACTATTCCTGACTCATTCTTTTATCGCAAGATTATTTATCACTTAGGTCGTTGCGATACAGCTGAGCGTAAAACTGAAGTTGCAACCTCTCCATCAACTCGTATTGAAAAGATCGAGGGTGATGTTGATCGTACCATTTCATCTAGCAATGCTCGGGAAGCATTAAAAGTATGGGATGAAATTTATCTGTATGAGACTAATGCTTTAGCAGCAATCTTGTACGTTCCTAATTACAAGGATCCTTTCCAAGCACGTTATCGCTATGAGCGCTCAGGTGCTGAATTTATCCAAGCGCTTCCTGGTCCTGCAGATAACGCTGTAGGTTCAAATGTTTACCTAAATGCTAACTACCGCTAGCCATGATAACTAAACTTCTGAGACGAGCACTAGGCCAAGCTTTTAGTCGATCCCCCAAAGCTACTAAAGCTGCTAGAAGAGTAGGAGTTCCTACAAGGGATGCAGGCATTGCAGGGCGCGTGGGTCCTGGAGGCGGAGGCTTAGAGACCGGTGTTGTTGCAAGACCTATTACTCGACCTTCTAGTGTTAATGTAAGGCCGAATAATA
>Ga0208162_1001345_pt1 | contig 12899 bp, 16 predicted proteins | sample CB_VirMetaG_4_FD_184539 | JGI IMG/M metagenome (GOLD analysis project Ga0208162, IMG submission 184539) | Freshwater to marine saline gradient viral communities from Chesapeake Bay - CB_1508_1M Viral MetaG (SPAdes) (version 4) | ecosystem: Environmental > Aquatic > Marine > Coastal | place: USA... | reverse complement strand
TCCTTCCATAAGCTTGAGTTCACCAAAAGCAAAACTGCAAGCAAAGGATACGTAAAAGCGAATACCTTCAAGAATATTAACGTTTGCAACTGCTCTGAAGAGTTTGCGCTTGAGTTCATATCTTGCGTCTTGTGCATAGGAGATTCCTTCTAATGCGTGTGCCCACTCTTGCGAATTATCATACTGGTGTGCAGCATTAATGAAATCATTGTATGCCTGAGTCACGCTCATAGCACGTTCTACGATACGATCATCAGTCAGAATATGATCAAACACATCTGAAGGATCTGGATAGACGTTTTTGATAATATGGGTGTATGAACGACTGTGAATCATTTCCATGAATCCCCAGACTTCCATACATGCTTCTAATTCTGGAAGTGAGCAATAAGGAATAAATGCCATACCAGGGCCACGACCCTGAACAGAGTCCAGCATGATCTGATACTTCAAGTTAGAAGTAAAGATATGCTTCTGTTCAGGACGCAGTGTATGATAATCGGCACGATCTTTCTGTAGGGAGACCTCTTCTGGTCTCCAAAAATAACCTAATTGTTGTGTTGTGAGTTTATCAAAAATTGGATACTTGTAAGAATCATATCTTTGAATACCTAGTGGTTTTCCAAAAAACATCGGTTGTTTTTTGGTATCAACTTCTTGTGAATTGAAAACGGTCATCGAATCGACCTTTGGTCTTTCCTCTTTATTTGTCTTAAATCTTACAAGACTCACACTCTTCCTCCTCTGCTTGTGCTAATTGAGAAACTATACTATCAAGTGATTCGGTAGTCTCTTCTACCTCATCAGTCTTGATATCATAGGTATTTTGATAGTAACTGGTTTTCCAACCGTACTTATATGTAGTTAAAAGATCTTGTGCCATAACAGACACTGGGATCTCATTGTTTGGATAATGCTTTGGATTATAACTCCAATTACCCGAAATTGCTTGATCGAAGAACTTTTGCATCACAGCAACAATATTAATATAACCACGATTGGACTGCATATCCCAAAGGAGATCATAATTTCCTTTAAGAGTTGCATATTGCGGAACAATCTGTTTAAGAGGTCCTTGCTTGGACTTCTTAATGGACAGGTATCCTCTAGGTGGTTCAATCCCGTTTGTGGCATTTGACACAACGGAACTGCTCTCCGAAGGCATCTGTGCGGACAGTGTTGAGTTCCGTACACCGTATTGTTTGACATCCTCTCTAAGACGCTCCCAATCATAGTGAAGCTCATTAGGTACGATCTCATCTACTTCCTTTTTATATGTATCAATTGGAAGTATTCCATTACCATACTTGGTGCGGTGACTGTATTCACAAGCACCTTTTTCTTTGGCAAGATCAACTGTGGCACGAATCAAATAATACTGAAATGCTTCACTGAGATCGTGAACCATTCTCCATGCCTCAAAATCATTATACTTCTTGGCATTTTTGGCAAGGTAGTGTGCCAAACCAATATACCCTACTCCAAGGGAACGACGTGCTTTGGTGGCAATTTCTGCTGCTCTGACGGGATATTGTTGGAAATCAATGAGCTCATCAAGACTCCTAACAGTAAGATCGCAAAGAACCTGAAGATCTTCAAGGTCACGGAGTTTACCAACATTGATAGCACTAAGAATGCAAAGAGCAATTTCACCACTAGTATCATCAATATGTTGAAGGGGTTTGGTTGGAAGTGTGATCTCTTGGCACAGATTGCTCATCTCAACTTTATCCATGAAGGAAGAGTGAGAATTGCAGTGATCAATGTTCATGATGTAGATTCTACCAGTTTCTGCTCTTTCTTTCAAGAGGTCGAAAAATAGTTCCTGACCACCGATAGTCTTTCTTGGAATAGACTGATCTGATTCATACTCCACATAGCGATCGTCAAATGAATCAGTACCAAAAGCATCATACAGACCTGGAACGTCGTGTGGACTGAAGAGTGAGATTGGTTCGTTTTTAATAAACCTTTCATAAAAGATTTTTGAGATTTGAATGGAATAATCAAGTTTCCTTACTCGATTATCTTCTGTACCTTTGTTGTTCTTAAGAACTAAAATATCTTCTATTTCTTGGTGCCAGATTGGGAAGTGGACAGTCGCTGAGCCACCTCGTATTCCATTTTGTGTACAACACCTGACAGTCGATTCAAACTTTTTAAGGAATGGTACAACACCTGTGTGTTTAACTTCTCCACCTCTGATTTTACTGTTGATGCCACGGATTCTGCCTGCGTTGATACCGATGCCCGCCCTTTGTGCAACGTATCTGCCAATAGCCATATCAGAGCTAAAGATAGAATCGAGGGAGTCATCAACATCAACAAGAACACAGCTAGCATATTGTCGAAGTGGAGTTCGCACTCCTGCCATGATAGGTGTGGGAATGTTGATTTTGTGCCTTGAGATTGCGTCATAATATTTCTTAACGTAATCCAGTCTTGTTTCCTTAGGATACTTGGAGAAGATAGTTGCCGCAATTAGCAAGTACATAAACTGTGGTGTTTCATAAAGAGCACCACTACTCCGATCCTGTACTAAGTATTTATCTACAACCTGACGTAATCCGGCATATGTAAAAAGAAAATCACGTTCATGATCAATAAAAGATTGAAGTTTTTCAAACTCTTCATCATCATACAGATCAAGAATCTCTGCATCATAAACTCCTTTATCAACACAACTTTGAACGTGTGCTTTAACATGGGGAGTTTCATGCATACGACCATACAATTGCTTGCGAGTGGCAAACAGAAGCAGTCGTGCTGCCACAAACTGATAATTGGGATGATCCAAATCAATTAGATCACTAGCAGAACGAATCAGAATCTCCTGAATCTCTGCCGTTGTAATGCCATCATAAAACTGAATACCAGATTGCATCTCAACTTGACTTGCAGAAACTCCTGCAAGGTTCTTACATGCTTCTTCCACCATAACGTGGAGTTTATTCAGATCAAGAGGTTCAGTCTTTCCATTTCTTTTTACTACTTTTGTCCCGTTGCTCATATTTTTTTCCAATTGTTAAATTTGATTTTTGCTTGTAATCCAGAATAGGTATTTAATTTTAACACGTCCATAACGTTATGTCCAGCAAGGACCATATCGTTAATGTCCTTTTCTACGATGTTACTTGGCCAGATGACGACTCTCTGATTTCTTTCAATACATCTCCCAATTCGTTTGACAATTTCTCTATTGCGGGGCTCGTTATCGTAAACAAGAATTGTGTCGCTTCCCTCAAGATAACCCAGGTCACCGTCACTACCACACAAAGCCACACTATTACTGATGAAAGTGCTGTCAAAGGGTCCTTCGACCACGTAGATAGGTAATTTTCTGTCGATTGTTTCAAGTCCATATATTTTTGGTGCCTCCTCTTGAATCATAATGGTGATATATTTATTGGGTGACTTATCCAGTGCTCTGCCCTGAAAACCTATCATATTTTTCTCTTCATCATAGAGAGGGATAATGATTCTTGGTTCGTCTCTACCAATAGTGTCAAAGGTTTGTTTCTGCGTATTCGACCACCACTTGAATCTATCAGTATAGTAAAACTTGTCAGGATTTAATTTTCTTTTTTCAAGATATTCTCTTGCGACTTGATTTGTCGATGCCTTTGGAAGATCAATAGATTTCTTAAATACTGGTTTCTTAAATTCTAACTTTGGAGATTCTACGACAAAGTTCTTGCCAGTATGACCCTCCTTAAACTTCTCCATAGTGTATTGCTTGTGTAGTGTGCCATCAAGAGTCTTAATAAAATTATTAAATGACATACTGGCACCACAGTTGTGACACTTGAAGTTAGTATTATTTTTGACCTGGTAGAGATATCCCCGTGTCTTATTTTTGTTTTTTTGTGAGTCGCCACAAATCGGGCAACGGAAATTATATAGATTATTCTTTACTTTCTTAAATTTCTGGAGACGTGACGATACCAGACCAATATACTTGGAGTCAACCAGATCCATTACAAAGACTTTTACTGTCTCTCTATTATAACCTGCTGTGGTTGTGGGGTCAAGAACATGGGGACGATTCTACTACCGGCACCTATAAGTAGGGCTGCTACGGCAAGAACACCACCAACCTGCCAACGAAACTTTGAAAATGCTTTGATATCTACTTGCAATCTATCAATTCTTTCATGAATAACTTTATGATCTTTCTCACTTTCTTCTTTTAACTCATCAATCATTTTAATGATAAGAGTATCAGTCTTCATGCTTTGCTCAATTCTTTCATCATGTCTAGTCAGAATTTGAGCAATACGATTGTTTCCTTCTGATATCTTTTCTACAGCTGCTTCTAATTTAGTAAGCATTTCACGGGAAAGATCTTCATAAACATCAAGTTTCGATTCAAGAACCGCTACTTTAGAATTTGAAAACATCACATTCCCCCAGACCAACGTTTTCTGGCACCAGGCATTAATCCCTTTGCAATGATTGTAGGTTTCTTTCTCTTTTTGAATTTCATGACTTTATCATATCCGGCAGATGCTTGTGGAGAACTATCTTCGGGACCAGAACCAACGTATCCTCCACCAACACCAACTGACATACTTTCATTTAAATTTCTGATGATGTTTATAATTTTATCTAATTTCATCAGACTTCTTGCAATTTTTTTAAGCAGTAAATATCTTCTTCCAATTCAGTAATTTCAGTTTTAGGGTATTCTGAAATTCTATTAAGGAATAACAAAAAACTTTTTATGGATGGCCAAAGTTCACGTTCAAGATTATAGAACAGTAAGGGAACTGCGGCATCATTAAAAACATTAAACAAAACTGTCAGATGATTAAGTATGAGATGAGTTTTAAGTTCCCCAGTATTTTTATATCTTTTTAGTAACCTTTTAATGTATTTGATACGTTTTAAATCGTCTTCAAAATCATCCTTGGTTACTGCCTGAGGATTATCGTAGAATTTTATAGCAAAGAGTAAGTAATTACTCTCGTTCAATTCGTCAAATCTCATACTCTACCACATATTAGATGCTATCTGGGAATTGAGTATCATCCGCAAGGATAGAACTATCAGCATCATTCTGGATACCACCAGAACCACTAGAGTCTTTACCCATTGCCACAAGTGTCTCAGTCTTGACTCTGAGATTACCATGCATGTCAACGTAAGTTGTAACACCAACCCATCCAGCATGAGCAGGACTATATTGCTTTTGTGCTACTGTTGCTGTAGTTCCAGAACCAATTGCTTGTGCTTCATCGGTATCTACACCAAACACAGAAGATGTGTGGAGTTTTGTGTATCCATCAGGTGCTGTCTTTGTTGCATCAGCAGCAGCTTTTGCTTCTGGTGCTACATATTGATTGATTCCAAAGGCAGGTTCCTCAGAAATAGCATAAACTGCACCAGCAGCGACAGTGGTTATTCCCGGAACAAATCCAGAAGTTCCATCAATTGAAAGAGTGCTAGCACTATCAATAGCAGTAATCACCGCATAACCAAAAGTTGCACCAGAACCAACGGTAATAACATTACCAGTACTAATACCAGCGGTATTGAAAGTGGCACCAGTACCAACGACTTTTTTAGTAGAAAAATTGACGGCAACTGTTCCGTCATCATATACAAGATCCTTATTGCCCCAAAGAGCCATGTTCCCTTACCCTATAATTTCTTTATACAGATATTTATAATTATTCATCTTCCCTTGCTACCATCGCCTTCTTAACGACTTCAAGAAGTTGATCATCCATATCAGTCTTTGTCAACTTAACCGCTTTACCCAAGATAACAAGACAGATCTCAACCAACTTCTCACCGAGTTCTTCATTCTCCGGAATTTTGGCGACTGCATCTTGAATTACCTTTGCTGCTAATGGAAGTAAAAATGCTAACATAGTTTGACCAAAAAAAATCTAAACTATATAGCAGATTTATCAATAATATCTAGTATTTTTATGAACATTATATGGAGTTTTTTTATCAACTTCATATGTCCTCTTCTTTGCTGCTTCCATGTCTTTTGAGAACTCACTAAATTTTTTCTTTCCTTTCTTTTCAGAATCAACTTTCTTCATAAACTTCTTATCAGTCAACAAAGAAGAACGAAGTGCTTCCTTGACTTCTTTCTTTTCCGGAAGACCTTTATGTTTGGTTGATGCAAAATCCTTGGCATCTTTCTTTTTCATAGATGCTGCTGCTTGTGCAACTTCAGGGGAAGGTGCTGCCATCTCCCCCTTCTTCACGGCATGTACCATACCCATAAACCGTTGTTGTGCTTTGGATACTGCGGGCATATCAACGTCTCATCTTTTTAAGATGTGCTGTGATCTCTTTTGCTCTTTTTTCTTTTTCGGCAGGGGTAAAATCACGAATTCCCAATTCCTTATTGGTAGACTTTCTTGCAGGGGGACGATCATAACGTTTGTTGCCATCAACACCACCACGTTCTTGACGAAAATCTCTCAAACGATCCTCTGCAGATTCAGTCATTTCACCATTCATATCATAAGACATTTTAAGACCCATTGCTCTTAACTTATTTCTAGTAAGATTCATAACAGTTGGAACAGATCTAGGATCTTCCGCCTTTGCTGGTTTTGAGTTTTCGTCCCAATACTCTCCACCATACTTACACTCATCTCGTGTTTCATCTTTATCGCACTTTGGGCAGTAACGAACCGAATCTGCTTCTTCACTATAGTTCAAAGGAAGTCTTCCTTGCTTCTGCATCTGCATTTGTTGCTTTTGCAGCATAATTTTTTTCCTCAACATTTGATCTTTTGCCTGAAGTTGCTTTCTCTGCTCAGGTGTTAATCCAGACTTTTCCTCCTTCTCCTTATCCTTTTTATCTGCAATCTCAGCTGCTTCTGCAACTCTTTGCAACTTCAGTGCATCAAGTTCTGCACGGATACTTTCACCAATAGTTGGATTAATCTTAACAGTATTTTTTCCCTTCATCACATCAAGTTTCTTTTCACCATTCTCTTCCTTTTCATAGATGACTTCCTCACAAAAATCATAAAACTGATCTACGGTATATGAGGAAAGATTGTAACCTTCACTGATTAAAGTGTCAACCAACCAATTAAAATCTTCCTTCTTGAGTGCTTCTGCTCTTCTACGTGCTTTGTTTCCTTTACCTCTTGCATCACCAGCACCATACTTGCTATAACCTGCCTTCAGATAACGATCATGTGCTGCTTTTGATTTATCTGCAACTTTCTTGGTATATACTGATCCACCATACTGTTTCTTATCTCTCTCTGCTTTTGCACGAGTGCGGTTAAGAATCTGTCTCTTGGCAGAAGTATCAGACTTCTCAGGTCCAACATTATACTTCTTGCGGAGTTGCTCACCTCTGCTTTCAGGTTTCTTTTCAGCAGGTGCATCCTTCTTACCAAGAAGTCTCTTTACTGCAGAACGAAGTCCTTCATCAACATACTCTTCTTTTCTGGTGTCTTGACCATCAGCAACTCCACCTTTCTTACGTTGAATGGCATTATGAACCACACCAGCATGTTCCTTAGAACCACTTTCTACTTTACCATCACCATCATAATCTTTCTTTGCTTTCTTACCACCTTTCCCACTGTCATAAGCATCATCTGCTTTCTTACGTCCAGTAATTTCAACGGAAGAGATATTTTTATTTGCTCTCAGTTCGGCAATCTTGGCACGATCTGCCTTTCTGTATGAAGTATTGCCAGTTGCCTTATCCGTTACACGGACAATAAACTTTTGGTCGGCACCTTCCAGGAAAACTTTAGTAAAGACGGATGATGCAGAATCTTTGACGTGCTCGGATACTGGAGTGATGCCAGGATCAACTTGCTCACCAAATAACTTTTTCTTCACAATTGATTTAACAGCACCTGGTGCTGGAGAAGAACTCAGAAGAGATCTGTAAAGTTGTTGAACTTGTCCGGGACTCATGTTAGATCCCGACTTTCCCTTCATTTTTTGTCTCGCTTTATATTTAATATCGGAAGCAAGTTGCGATGCTTGCTGCTCAATACTCGTATCCCCAGCGGCATGACCTTTACGTGGTCCTTCTTCAAAAATATGCTTACCCATTGGAAGATCTGATAATTCTTACTTTTTTCTATACTTATTTATAAATTGCTTTCCCCATTCACTTCCAGGAACCATTTTCTCAACATACTTCCGGTGAGCATCAGTACCAACTAATCTCTGGTCGGCAGGAACACCCGATGGTGCATCATTATTAGTAACTGATTCTGACACATCTTTAATCCAAGATTTAAACATAATCTTATCTTCTGTCACACAAATCAAATAGTTAGTTCCACGACGAAGAATCTTACCAATCAATCCAGTATTCAGATTCTCAACCAATTGACCGACCTTATAAATCTTCTCATTTACAAAGTTCTCACGAAGATTTTTCCAATCAAACTTGGGAGCAATTTCCCACATGTTCCAACCTTCTTTGATTTGCATCGCTGCACGAAGATTGTTATAAAGTTCTCTTGCCTGCTTATTATTCAGTGTTGATGGAACACCTTTACGGAATGATGCAAAGTCTCCTTCTGCTGCTGCCTTTCTTTGTTTTGATGCAGACATGCCAGAAACATCGTCTCCATCAGGATCTCTATCACCTGCTGAAAGAACCTCTACATTATCAAAGGCATACAATTTACCGTTGTAATTATTGGAAAGTTTCTCAAACTCGGCAACACGATCACCACCGCCGATAATACGAACACCGGCATAACCATCCATATGTGCTTTCTTCAGAACATCAAAGATAGTTCTGTTTTGTGGATCATTGACAATTCTCTCACTATGTTGAGGATACATTTGCCTCATAATAGAGACCTTTGTATCAGGGTCTAATGGATTCTTTTTCTTATCCTGGCTACGTGAAGGCACAATAATATAGTCACCATCATCAGAACTTGATGCTACTGTATCCAAAAGTTTTTCGTGCCCTGTTGTTGGTGGATTAAAACGACCAAAAGCAACGGTCAGTGTTCCTTTGGTTTTTTCTACTGCTGGTGGTCCTTCTTGTGCCGGTGCCTGTTGTGCTGCTGGTTCTTCAGGTGCCGGTGCCTGCTGTGGTGCAGGTTCTTGTGCTGGTTGCTTTTCATATGAAGTCGCAGAAAGATTCTTCTCCTTATCAGTCTGAGGTGGATCTTGCTTACCGACTCTTTGTCTCTTATTGTAAAACTTCAGTCTTCCTTTCTCTGTCTTCGCAACAAACTCACCATCTTTATACCACCCACCATGTCCATCTCCTTCGAGTCCAAGACGTGCTGCTTGTTGTGCGGCAGATTCTGTTAAAAATTGGAAGAAACTCTTCATTACTTACTCAGTCGTTTAATTATAGATTTTTCGTGTGCGACAATATAGCTGAGAACTTGCATTCTCATTTTCTTATATTTATTCATCATACGATCTGTCTTACACATAGTGATCTGTTTATCAAAGACAAGATAGACGTGCGTTAGAAACTCATTATACCTGCCCTTTGTGTTCTTTGTGCTTGCCTCAAAGGATTGTAATAGTTCGTCAATTTGTGGGTTCATCATTCTAACTTATAATAAGGTGCAGAGATGACTGATTGTGAAGAAGCATATAAAATAATATCTTCACAAACTTGATTTTTTTTATCAACATTTGATATTCCAGTAATGATTTTATGAAGATAATAATTTGATCCCATTGCGTAAAGGAAACCCTCCAGTTCTCCTTTTTTAACTTTATTTTCAATCAAATCTGTATATTTCTTTTCATTAAATCCAGGTGATGTTTTTTCTATGAGTTTTTTAATATTTAATTCCAAAGTTTGTCTGGCATCACCACCACGACTAATAATTGGTCTAACATCTGGCACTTGATCAAGACCATGTAATTTTAAAATCAAATTAAGAGAACCTAAACCAACCTTTCCCTGGTTTGCACTCGCACCTTTTACTTCACCCTGAAATCCAGTAGTAGCCTTTGGTCCATCAAAACTTCTAAACTGAATCTCAACATTAGGTTTAAACTTCATATAAAGATCCGCACCAACTACACCCTTCCTATTAAAATTCTCAAAGGTATGGTCTCTTGCAGTTTTTGGATCTACATTTTTAGTTGATAGTTTTGCCTTTCCAGTAATTTTTTTAAGGGATACTCCAAACATTATTGGACCCTGACCCTCACCAATTAATCTATGCATCATACATTGATTCAATCCTTTCAAAGTATTCTCTTCATCCAAACACTTATGTTTATAATTTTTAGTAGTAACGTAAATGTCAGCAGGAGACCACTTGTTAATATCAATTCTTACTTTCTCCTCTCTCCTAACTCTTTTAAAAGCGTCCTCAATATATTTTACTTCTGCTCCACCTCTATGAAACTTGACTCCTTTATTTTTTAGTTCACCAAATTTTTCCCATAGTTCATTTGCACCTTTCACACAAGATTCATGCCATTCATCACTTAAAGTTTTAATGTTTGCAATTGTATCATCAATATCATACATGTTATTTGCAGATCTAATATTTTCCTCATTAAAATCTGCAGAAGTTATTTTACCACCTTTCATAAAAGCAATAGCTGCATACACTGCTTGACCACACTCAAACTTTTTAGTTTCCACAGCACCGGCACCAGAACCACCACGTTTTCCTTTAAATTTAAATCTAATAACTGAATTGTTAGTTTCTTTTATTTTAATTCCAGCAAATGTAGATCCTGGAACAGAACCAACAACAAAATCAGAAGAACCAAAATATGGTGGATTTTTATCGTCGTTATCACCTTGCTTTAAATTAGCATCTTTAAGTGCCTTAACCATATCGGCACGAGCAGTTACCCTATCATCAACTTTAACTAAAATTGTAGTAACCTTTTGTTTGGCACTTTCAACTTCAGTATCCAATGATTCAGTTACTTTATTTACTGCCAATAATACTTCAGATAAAGTTGCCATAATACTTTAATATTTTTTTTAAGTATTTAGAAATGGAGTTAAGGGGACTCGAACCCCTAACTTCCACCGTGCAAAGGTGGCACTCTACCAATTGAGTTATAACCCCTTGAGATAGTCCTTCTCGTTTTGATAAGGAACAGTCTCACCAGTATATATTTTCCATCCCTCATGAAGTTCAGGAATCAACCACTGGTCAACCCGATAACAGTATTGCCAGTTAGCGGGTTGAATACAATTCATTATAACAACCGACCAGAATGCTGTCAAGTAGTTAAAGATTGTATACATCAAAGATCGCCTTCGGCACGATTCTCAGAGTAGTATACATCAAATTGACCACCGGGATAACGCTTCTCAAGTTTCTTCACATTGCGAGCAATCACATCATCGAAAGAAATTTCAAGTGCCATACATGCCTGTGCCACATACCACATGAGATCACCGAGTTCAATGATCATGTGCTCACGATTATCTTCGTTGAATGGTTTGCCTTGGAAGATCATTTTTTTGATGATCTCCAGAAACTCACCACCTTCAGCATTGATACCAACTCCTGCGGTAAGAAGTCGTTCAATATTTGCACCTTTCTCATCTAGTTCAACCAGACGATCAGAAAGAGCAAGAAAATCAGTAGAAGCATCGGAAGTGACAGCATCTACAAATTTTTCGTAACGTTCAAAGTCAATTTTAGTCATACTTCAAAAGGTTGTTGTTTATTTTCAGGTAGAATTTTTTGTTCAGGTAGTTGTGGATCGGGATCCATGACTGTATGTTGAACATTTACAGTCTTTGGTGAATGGGGGAGATATACTTTCTCATATGTGAATGTAGGATGCATACCAATTATTTGTTCTACATCTCTCATACTACCACAATGACAGTATCTCTCACCATCTTCATTTTTAATTTCAAAGTAATGTGGAGCATCTGATTGTATCAGAGCATCTTTTACTTTACTCAAATTCGTTTTCATCGAAAGCATCAATCATTTCTTGGATCTTTAATGTATCTTCAATCTGTTTATCCAATGTAACAATGACTTCTCGAATACCAACAATACGAGGAGGAACACAAGTAGGATCGTATGTATAAAGTTCCTGTTCTTTATACAATACTTGACGAATAGCAACTGCTTGTGTTACATCTATATCAAGTTTAATCACAGGTTTCCCCTCCATTTAAAATTTAAATCCATCAAATGACTTTTTAGGTTTCTCCTCATAATTATACTCCTCATCCTGACCACTGTCAAGGATGTCATCTTGTGCAGTTTGCTCACAATCATAAAGTCGCATCTTGGCACGATCAATACCAACGATAAATCTCTTGTTTACTGTTGGATCATTGTATCGATTTTTCAACTGCTTCACCATAATCTGTCCCAACTGTTCCAACTCCTCAGTAGAAATAAGGGCAAACATAAGATCAGCAGTAGCAGGGAGACCAAAGGACTCAGAAGTGTCAGTAAGGTCAACGTCACTGCTACCATAACCAGAACGAGTGGTCTGGGTGGCAGATACGATAGGGACCTCGGCTTCGACAGCCAACCCTCTAAGCTCCTCTGCAATAGCCTTAATATAGCTATATGAATTGACAGACATACCCGACTTATACCGGGAGGAAGCACATATATTAAGGTAATCAATGAAAATAATATCAGGTCTAAATGACTTCTTAAGTGCAAGTTCGTTAAGAAGTGCCTTAAAGTGTCCACTATGTGCCGATGCAGTCGGGTATTCTTTAATTATAAGAGTGCCCTGAGTTTTCTTTGCAAGATTTGTTACTTTGTTTTCAAACGTTGACTTGGGCAACTCAGTAAGGTTCTGAATCGGAACATTCAGAAGGTTTGCGTCAATTCGTTCAGCAATTTTCTCTTCTGCCATCTCCATTGTAATGTAGAGAACGTTCCGTCCTTGGAGCAACACGGAGCTAGCAACATGGCACATGAATAGAGACTTGCCGACACCTGTACCAG
>Ga0208162_1001341_pt1 | contig 12911 bp, 17 predicted proteins | sample CB_VirMetaG_4_FD_184539 | JGI IMG/M metagenome (GOLD analysis project Ga0208162, IMG submission 184539) | Freshwater to marine saline gradient viral communities from Chesapeake Bay - CB_1508_1M Viral MetaG (SPAdes) (version 4) | ecosystem: Environmental > Aquatic > Marine > Coastal | place: USA... | reverse complement strand
AAAATCTTCGTGCAAATAATTAGATGCAACTTCGATAGCTGCTGCCGTAGCTATAGCCATAGTTTCATAATTTTTATTATAATTAATATACACTGGCCACTCTGCACAAGTTTCATAGAGTGCACCAAAGTTATTAGTAATTACATGAACTCCTGCTGCTAATGCTTCCATAGCAGATACACAAAAAGTTTCTTCAAAAACACTAGGATAAACATACATATCATATTCATTCATATGTTCTAAAATATATTCGTTTGGTTTGTAACCAATATAGTTTACATTAGGTAATTGTCTTGCTTGTTCATATAAAGGTTTAAACTGATCATCATTTTGTTGTTTAAAAGCATCTCCATATACTTGAGTAGAACTGTAAACATCTAAAGTAATGTTAGGATTTTTTATTTCTTGCATTGCTCTTAAGACAACATTCAATCCTCTCCAAGGTGTGTTGTGATGTAATATTTTTATAGGTTCACCCTTTTTATATATTTTTCTTTTGGGAAAATTGTTTACTCCGTTTTTAATTACTGTAGATCTTTCAGTTGGTATATCAAAGAAGTATCTAAATTTTTCATAATTCCAATGACTATTAAATACATACCAATCATATTCTTTGTGTCTTGCTTTGTTACCAAAAAACTCTTGAAGGTTAGGTTGATCCCAAGAATTCTTTTGCCATAATATATTTACTTTATTAGGATCAATTGGAACTTTACCAGGAACAGAAGTACATATTTGTACTTGATCGAGTAACTCTTTTGGAACATGCTTATGCAGCATTTCCATTTGTATTTCAGTAGCACCTCTTGGTTTCATTAATTTCTTTTATTTATAAATAAATTTATGGTTAATCTTCCGTTTTCTATTGAATCACCATGATGTCCATAACCTTTATGATTATAGTTTCCATCATACATAATAAACCTGTTGCTAACAAATTTTATATCATTAATCAAGTTTTTATTATCATCAAATAAATATGTCCCTGAATTTAAATTAGTTTCAGATATATATATTAAAGCAGCCAAATCATCAGGATCTTTATGAATCCAGTCTTTAGGATTATCTTCTTCTAATCTTAAATGAATAAATGATCCAATTTGCCAAACTCCATGATCTAATAATTTTTTTTGATGTATTAAAGATGTAATGTATTCGTGAAAGATAGGGTTAGTTGTACCTAAAAACCTACTTCTCAAACCCGGCCAATAACTTTTTTGATTTTCTAATTTTTCAAATTCTTCTGAAGAATAAAGTTTAATTTTTTTTATTTCTGGTAGAATAAAATTTAAATTAGGAAAAAAGTTTTCTTCCTGTATTAATTTCATTCTTTTGTTTTTGCGCCCATTGTAACTTTAGTAACTTTGATTTCGAGGTCTTGTCTAAAGTCATCCACAGTAGTGTCAGTATTGGGGTCAGCAACATCAGAATCAAAATCAGCTTTGCTAGCATATATCTTTCCCGTTCTTTTGTTTTTAATAATTTCTTTTGCTTCCGCAGGTATTTTAACTAATTCACTCATAATTATCTTCCTTGTTTGTTGTACTTCTTATAACTCCTTTTCTCGTTTTTGTTAAGTCTTTTTTTGTGACGACCTGGCCTCTTAGGAGGTTTCTCTCTAGGGACGTAGTGTACAAATTTTTGTTTAGCCATTATGCAATCTTACATTAAATGAAATAGATATTCTAGCTTTCTCTTCTTTATGGGGCATTACCATATGCTTAAAATAAGAAGGAAAAAGAATAAAGATATTATTTTTTGGTTTTATACTATAATGATGAAAAAAATCATTATCATTAGATATATAAGAACTTATATCTGAAAAAACTGAAATATCTGTATTATAGAATAGTAATTCACCCCCTGTTTCCGTAGTATCTATATAATAAACTCCAGAAAAATGAGAATTAGGATGAATATGAGCTATATTAAAATTATCTTTATAATTTTCATTTATCCACAAATTACATAACTGTATATTCTTAGTTTTTATTTCATAATGTTTATTTAAAGTTTCAACACATTTTTCACCAATTGTTTTTAAAATAAATTCATTAACGATATCATGAGATTGAAAACCACCACGATTAGTAATAACTCTACCTTTATTTAAATTTTTATTTATTTGTAATTCTTTAATAATTTCTTCTTTTAAATTATTATTTATAAATTCTTCTACAATAATAGATTGAGTAAAAATTGTATGTTTAGCCATTTTGATCGGATCTATTTATTTCCAAAATAGATACCACAGCTGTGACTCCAGTGCTAGTATTAGATTCTAAATTAAGAATATCACTCTCTTCTAAGATAATTGGACCTTTAGCTATATTACATATTGTAGGACCCGTGATACTTGCATAGGCTATTTGAATAGTAGAGGTATTAGTTGCATCTGTGATGCTTGCTTTTACAACCTTGCTACCAGATTCGTTTGTCACTTGTATATTCTGTATGATCGCTCTCGAATTAGATGGAGAGGTATATACAGCTATCGCTGATGTAGTAGTCGGTGCAAAGAATGCGTTTTTATAAATATTTGCCATTATGTCAAATCAACCCATTTTAAAGTACCACAGATGTCATCACCATTAGATGCACCTTTAGCACATAGTGTTAATGTATCAGAAGAACCAGCAATTGTCTGTCCTAGCTGATAAGAAAAGTTAAACCCATCTTGTGCAAATTGTAAATTGTTTGCACCTTTACCAGATAAATAAGCTTGGCCTACAACCGTTCCACCTGTAATTGTTGTTGTTCCTGTTAAATCATATTCTACATTATCAGAATAACTCGTGTATGAAAATGCGGTGCTTGGTGTTGCATTGAGTCTTAATTCTATTTGAAAATCAGAGTTAGAAATAGCTGACGCTGCAATGTCAATTGGAATAATCACTGCATATGGTCTACCAGATTTAATTCTAATCGTTGCTAAATTATAATATGTTCCTGCTGTTGTTAAATTAACTCCGCCTAATGAAGCCGTTCCGATAGATTGACGTAATCCTTCTGGTGCATAACCTCCTTCAATCATAGCGGTTGAACATACTTGTTGCAATACTGCTGCACCTGATATAGTCCCTGTAGTTTCTATTTCATATCGGATAGGTAAGTTTGCCGTTTGCATATAAACGGTTGTTAAATCATTTGCATTTAAAAATGTATGAGCTGTAATAAATTTACCATCTATTACAAAACCAACTCTGACTGCTCCCATACCCAACCATTCATAATCAGTAAATAAAATTGTGGCCTTATCTACATTTAAAGTATATCCACTCGCACCACTACCATCTAGTTTATCACCGTTCCAAGAGGATTGAGATATTTCAGTATCTACTGCAGATCCAGTTACATAAGTACGTCTAACAATTTTTAATGTTGTACCATCAGCATAAAAGAATATTCCATTGTTTGCATCAAACGTTCCTACCTTTTGTTTAAGGTCTGCTTCTGGAGTATTCATTACAAATGTATTTAATATCAATAATGATTTACCGGGTTGATAACTCATAACTCTTTTAGATTGTCTAATAACTTTGTCACCACTAGCTGTAGTTACATTTAAATTAACTGTAGATTTATTAGCAGTATAAGTGACTGTTCCTGATCCAGTTAAGTCTTCATCAAAGAGATCATTCTTTGACATAACATTTTTAGAATCAAATATAGTAAGTGGATTAGAAACTCTTAATCGCCCAAATGCATCATAGGCAGTAGATCCATCTCCACCACCAATAACTGTTGGTTCAACGTTGACATTATTACAACTCATATTACCTCGAAATATACCAAGAAAGTCTTTCGACTTCCTGTTTTAATTCTTCTTGAAAGCTTGTATTTAATTGATCTTGAACTGTACGAATAGCTTGAGCTATCTGTCTTTGGTTTTCTTGTCTATATTCAGGAGTAGGCTCAGGAATACCTGCATTAATTTTAGCCATGTAATGCTGCTCCTCTTTCTTTAGATGAGAATCCAGGTTGTGCTCTTAATGCTTCTAATCCAAATATATCAGGTTCCATTATCCCCTCATTCCGTCAGGTTGTACATCTGCTCTAAAGGTACCAAATCTCCAGTTTTGATCTGTTGAGGTGTTTGCAATTTTTAAACTAGCAAACCTAGACCTAGCACGGGTATCTATTTTATCAGTTGAACTATTTATTGTAAAGGGTCCAAGGGGTGAAGACACTGCTCCATCAGCAGGATAATCTCTTAAATTAATTGTTATTTGAGCGTCACCTGTTAATAATTTAAAGTCTGGTACAAATCTTCTCATACTAATAAATACTTCTCCTTCACCTAAATTAAAATCACCAGATTGTATAAATGCAGGTATTGCTGTTTTAGTGCCTGTTGAATCTACTTCATTATTACCAATTTCATGAGCATAATATGTAGATGCTCCATTTACATTTGTTACACCTTGTATAGTTGGAAACGTTGGAGTGCCTGTTGCGTTAAATTTAGTTGCGTAGGGATTATCATATAATGTTGCATCAAACCAAGAAGTTCTATCCATAGAACCTGTAGTCCAAACATTTTCTTCATAGTTATAAGATACCACTCTATCGACTTTTTCAGATCCTGATTTAGGGTAAAACCAATTAATCTCACTATATAAATGATTTAAACCTGCGTAAACAACTTCTCCTGAATTGTAATTAATACCTAGATTATTACCTTTGTTAGTAAATACAAAATCTTCTACTAAACAAGGGAGAGCTTTTACAGTACCATCGTATACAAAGAAACCACCTGCTTGACCCATCCACCATACAGCTCCATTAACGTATTTAATCGCATGTTGGCCAATAGCTCCACAATTACTTCCTACTTGTCTAATAGAAAAAGTAAATGGTGGACCCACAAACTGCATAACATAAGCAGCAGTATCGGTAAGTATTAAAATATAATCTTTAGCTTTAGCAGCACCTACTATTTTAACCCCAGAGTCTAGTCTAAATGTTCCCGCAGTATTAATTGAAGTTGGTGTGTAATCTGAGATATCTTCTTGATCAGAAAATCTTATAAACATTTTATCTTGAGGATTTGCACCTCCTATTGTTGTTTGAGTTCCAAGTAAAATTAAATGTCTGTCTCTTTCAGAGACAATCGACATAACGGATTTTGTCGGAGCACCACTAACTACAGTGGCTCTTGTAGTTAATGCAGACGGATCCGAATGTATCGGACTCCATTGAAATGTTTTACCATTTTTAACTGTTGCAATAAGTATTTCACCAAAGTGGTCTAGTGACCATGAGCCAGGATCTAATATAACAGAAGAAGTTGTTGAGGCAGAACCCCAAGTTCCTCTTGACCAAGAGCCTGTTCCCCAACCGTATCCATAAGTTTGTGATAATGGACCAACAGTTGCATATGGATTAATGTCTGCAGAACCACTTGCAGAAGTGGTTGCAGTTGCTGCCGCAGCCATTGTAATTGTAAACGTATCCGCATCGGGTGCAGTCACAACTTGAAAAGTATTTGTTTCAAAATCAGCAGCTACATAACCAGCACCTGAAGGTGGTGTTACATTTGTAAATGTAAATAAGTCTCCTGCAATCAAACCATGTGCTACATAGTTTACGGTAACAGTAGCTGAAGTATCTGTGGTATCAAATGTTGCACCTGTAAGTGCTGTATCAAGAGGAGTGATATCATAAAATGAACCTTCGTAATAAATAAATAATCCTTTGTTAGTACCTAAAGCTGCGTACTTTCTGCCATCTAAATCTGCCCAAACTAACTGTTCTCTAACAGCACCAACTAAAGTAGAACCAGTTATCTGCTCCCACCCACCAATTTTTTCTGGTAGACCATATCTAAATCTAACAAAGTCACCATCTGTCCATTGCCCTTCGGCTCCTGTTTCTGTGACTTGTTTGTTAAATCCTGGTCTTATCTGTACGTTTGTTAAAGGCATAAAATATTATACCTTATTTAAGTGGTAGGTTAAAGATAGTCTATTTCTAATATAACCATGTAATTAGTATCTGTTTGAGTATGTATTTTAAAGGGTGTTCTTCTATCAAAAATTAATACTCTATTTTCTACAGCTTCTAGTTTAGATTCTAATGTTTCAACATAACCATTCGAGCTATTAATAAAAAATACGGCTTTATTATTTAAACAAAAATTTTCTAAATCTAATCTATTAGGGATTTCTCTTTGAGATTTATTATTTGTAAAAAGACTTAATTGACAAAAATTAATTTTTTCTACTTTTAACTTTTTAATTATATCTTCTGTTATAGGTTGAAAAAAATCTGAATTTATAGATATTTTATTATCGACTTTGTCTATTATCTTGTGGGATAATATAAAAGGGTTTTGATTAACAATAAACCATGGAAAATTAACACTACTTATTATTTTTTGTATAAAAAATAAATGTTCATTATCAATAAAGTTATTAATAACATTAAACATCTTTTGGTTTTTCCCCCACTACTTTACTATCGTTATGAGTAGCTTCTTGTTTTACTGCATCTGGAAATTTTTCATTAAATTGCACAACCATCCTCATTAAACAATTGCCGAAGTGTCTTAAAGATGAAGCACTTAAATATATTTTTTTATGTTTTTTAATAATTTTAATTTCGTGATCTTCAAAATTTATATCGCAAGAGCCATCTTTTTTTTGTTCAAAGTTCATTTTTTTATCCCCACATAAGGTCTTTCATCTAAATAAAAGTTTTTATTTTTTCCTTCTGCATCAACATAATGTAAAAAGCTTTGAGCCTGCCAGTCTCCTTCAAATGGCTCACGCCAGTGTAATAGTTCACAACCAAGATATATAATAGCATCTCCAGGTTTAGTTTCAACTGGCTGATCTTCCATATAAATAGGCCATTGAGTTTCATCACTACCAATATGAACAGTTACACTTATTTCACAAGAAGGACGATCTTTATGTTTTTTTAAATCTGAATACTTTGTGTACATTCTCCAAAAAGTATAAGTAGGTAATAATTTTTTTCCTGTTTCAAGTTCCATTAATGATTTTTTACTTAGCATAAGGGACTCCATAATAGGGTCTGCATAAAAACAGGTATCCCCATTATTATTTTGATTATGATCAAAGTTAGTTTCATTTATTCTATGTACTATTTCACAATAGTTTTGTAATAAATTCATTTCTTCTTTTGTTAAAAAATTATTTATTTTTTTAAATTTAAAATCTTTTCCTATAATGCCCATGATACTACTGAATACCTTTCTCCTGAAATTACAGGTTGTACTGAATGAGGGTATAAAAAATTACTTGGCCAAATTATAAGTCTATTTTTTATCTTTTGAATTTCTAAAGTATTTTCTCCAATAGGTGTAGCAAACATTAAACTACCCCCTTCATAATCATCATTAATTAAAAAAATACCAGATAGAGTTCTTGGAGTTTGCAAAGAGTGGTCTACGTGAAATCTATAGTGACCTCCTGCTGTATATTTTAAAATCGAAACATTTTCTAATTTAAATATTCCAGTATTATTTACGTCTTGAAAATATTTTTTATAATAAGTTTTAAAAACAGATGTAAGATAATTACACCAATGAACCACAGTTAAACTTTTTTCATTTATGTTAGTTAAATTCCAAATTTTTGTATTTCTAATACTTTTATCTACTTTTTGTTTATCTAGCGCTACTATTTTACCATCTTCAAAGTAAGTATTATTTTTACATACTTTAAAAAGATTTTCTAAAACTTCACTTGAAAGAACATCATCATAAATTCTTATATAAGAATTTAACAAAATAGGGTTTGGTTTATTTATTTCCATGATTTTTTATTCCAAAATTTTTCTTTATAATTATTTATTATTTTAAATTGCAGAAAAAAATTTTCTTTAGCATTTTCGATAACAGTATCACTCTCTATTTTCATTTTCCATCTCTCTCTTTTAAAAGGTATAATTTGAACATAAGGTGTTCCCATTTTAATTACTGTATCTAAAACAGGATATTTATCTCCATTTATAATAAATGGAAAATTTATCTGTGTTGGAAATGTATCCGTATCTACAATTCCAGGTATGATTGAAAATCGATCATCAGTATTGTTAAGAGGAGGAACAAACAAACATGAATAACCCGGAGGAGTTTTTATAATCCAAGGATTTAAAATTTTATAAAAAGGTAAATCTTTATTTTTATTTACATAGGGACATTCTTTACCTAATTGTGGATAAGGGTGTTCTTGTCCATTAGAATTTAAATTCATAAAATTAAGTTCTTTTCTTTCCGATAAAATTGTACTAAAAAAACTTCCTCTTTCTCCACCTTTAACATGATTATGTATGATTCTATAATCTAATGGCGTTTTTAAAAGATAACCAGTAGTTAAGGTATCTAAAAAAGGCATACAACCTTTTATAGTTTTAAATTCAGGAGTATGTTTTAATTTTTTAAACCAATCTGGAATATGTAATTTAATTGGTTCTGGTAAAAGTTCTGTTCTTTTTAAATACTCTTCCTCTACCTTGAATGTTAATATTTTTTCAAACATTTAACATTAATAACTTATATTTTATGATTGTAAAGGTGATATGTATTCTATTGAGTTTGAAATTAAGTATTTTCCGAAACTTTCATTCATTGGAAAACTTACAGAAGAAGTATCAAAATTTTTTAAAAAATTACAATAATTTTGTATCTTTGTATAGTTACTATTTTCTTTACAAATACTTAACCAATTTTCAAAATGTTGAATTTCATGATTAATTACATTTTTTAACCATTGTTCATTTTGAGGACCCATGGGTTCAGTAATATCTACAATATTATATACACCATTAGAGTATTCTACTGAAGCTGAAAATGTTCTTATTTTATCAAAATCAGAATTAGAAATTGTTACAATATCGTAATCTGAATCAATAATATTTAAATTAGATTTTTCCGCATCATCTGCAGCTACTTTAAATAAGTAATTATCTTTAGTTGCAATTAAATATGCCATTTTCTACTCCATTAAGCTTGTTCATTAGTTGTAAAATATAGACCACCGCCTACGCCAGGGTTACCGTTATATCCCTGAATTACTGCACCGTTTCCACCTGTACCGGCATCTCTAAATAATATTTGAGAATTAAAGTTTCCAATTGTTGCTCCTGGAGCATTTCCAGGGTTTCCTGGAGGAGGGGGTGAGTTTTGTGAAACCTGTCCTCCTTGTCCTCCATTAACAGTAAATAGTCCAGTCACACTTGTACTACCACCAGCACTACCAGCCTGGTTATCTGTTGGACCACCACTTCCTGGGGCTCCAACAGTATAAGAGTAAGGAGTAGATGCTGAAATAGGTCCAGAGTAAAAACCAAAACCACCTGATCCGCCCTTACTTCCAGGTACACCACCTAAGTTATTTATACGACCAGATCCACCGCCACCGCCTCCCCAGGCATACGCTTGGTATTTAGTAGCTCCTGATCCAGTTGTAAAACTTGATGAAGAGGGTCCTACGTTAAAAACTTTAGGATACATGTTGTTACCTCCTGCAGTACCAGAAGATGCAGCAGTAATTCTTCCATCTGCATCGACAGTGATTGTTGCAACAGTGTACTCTTGAGCTGTAACTCCAGTTGCGATCAATTGAGTTGATCCAACAGAATCTGTAGCAAGTTTAGCTTGTGTAATTGTAGATTGAGCAATGTTATTTCCTGTAACAGCAGATGCTGCTAGTTTTGCAGTAGTAACATTTGATGCTAAAATTTTATCAGTAGTAACTGCGTTGTTAGAAATTTTTGCAGCTGTAATTGCATTGTCATCAATTTGAGCAGAACCAATAGTTCCACCTAAAGTGTTTAATGCGATCTCATTTAAATTTGTTCCATCAGAATAAGCAGCAACGATTGCAGCTTCTCCTGCAGTGAAACCAGTTCCAGTTGCAGTTTTAATTGTTAAATTTGTTACTCCAACTACAGCAGATAAATCTATAATGTAAAATTTTTCAATTCCATCTGGAATTGTTACAGTAGATGCAGTTGTTAAAGTTCCAGTAAATTTAAGAACCATATTTCTTGCATTGGATAATGCAGCGTTAGACATTGTAAGAGCTACAGTGCCACCATCAGTAAGTGCTATTGATTGATAACCTGCAATTGCTTGTTGAATTAAATTTAAATTGTTGTTTGTATTAATACCCCATGTACCAGCGTTTTCGCCAGTGGCCATTAATTCGAGTTTTAGATCTGTTGAGTAACTAGATGCCATAAATTTTTTCTCCTAAATAATTATAATTTTACCTTAATCATGCTGCTAAATCAACCTCTGTCCAAACATTGTTTACCCCTAGATTAATCTCTTGCCAAGCTGTTACTTTAACTTGACCTACTGAGAAAGTAGCTGAAACTCCAGTTGGTTGAACTAATGCATTACCTGTAACTGTAACTGAACCTATAGATGAAGTCAATTCTATACCAGAAACTCCTATGATTTGCCCTGGTATTTCTTCAGGATTTCCAAGGCTACCTGTTAACTGTTGCCCTGTAACAGGCTCATTAGTAGACTGTACTAAAGTAAAATCTCCTAAAGTCATTGTAGCTTCTATTCCAGTAACTGGAACATCTTGTCTTGTGCCACCAACTACTTGACCTATATTACTTGTTAATTCAATACCTGTTACATCTACTGTAGCTGTACCAGTGACATCTGCTACTGATCCTGCAGTAGCGTCTAATTGATCTTCTGAAGCTATTACAAAAATATCTTGGTCAATTTGAATTGAGAAAGATGGATTTGCGTATGTAATTTGTAATGCATCTGGTGCAGTTACAGTTACATCTACATCTGTTATTGCAGTTTCGTCTCCTAAAGATGCAGTTAATTGTATTCCAGTTCCGTTAGTAGGTATTACAGAATAATTTACACCCCAACCTAAGTTTCCAAAAGTATCTCTACCCCAACCAGCACCAATTAAATATGTTGGATCAACTGTTAGTTGACCTGCAGAAGTTGTAGCTTGAGAGCCTGTTACATTAACACCAATACCAACTACTTCTTCACCAATGTATGTTTGAAGTTGTTGTCCAGTTGGTATTAGATCTACCGAAGTACCACCAGTGGCTCCAGCGTTAGTTGCAGTTAATTGTATTCCAGTAACATCAATGTTAGCGTTAGCTGTTATTGTTACGGATCCTACAGAGTATGTAGCTTGAATTCCTGTTGGATTTGCAAATGCTCCAGATAAATCACCCCAAGCATTTTCACCCCAAGTGTCACCACCCCAACCTACTTGTAATTCAGCTGTTGCAGTAACTGAACCAATGGATGAAGTCGAACTAATACCTGATACGGTTGTACTTGCGTTACCTTGTAACCCAAATTCACCTATACCAAATGCTAGTTCTCCCCATCCATTAGCCATATCATTTTAGTTCCTTATTACGCAATTCTTAGAATCGCAGCAGAAGTTGTGAATGCAGGGAACTGGATTGTAAATGTTCCAGATGTTGCAGTCTTGTCTGCTCCAAAATCTAAAACAGCAACTGCTTCAGTAGTACCAGTACCACCGTCAGTAGTTGTGTTGTAAATTAAAGCACCTCTAGCTGTTAATGTAACTCCAGTGAAAGATAGATCTGAAAAACTTGTTATTGCTACAAGACCTGATACTTTCACTCCAGAATTTACCAAAGCTTTACCACCTGCAGAGTATCCTGCCGGTGAAGTTACTTCTCCAGATGATGAATAGTTAGTAGTCGATGCTCCTAATGTAGCAGTAGAAACATACATTGCTAATTTGAATGTATCTCCACCTGCACTATCAAAATCATGCTCACCACCCATCAATTGCTTTTTAAATGAATTGCAAATTGCATTTGTTGTTATTGCCATAATTATTCTCCTTTAATTAATTTTATGGTGATGGTGAATCAACCTTAATTCTAGGTACACCATCATCGTATTCTGCACGTCTTCTTCTCCCCATTTGTTGAAGAGCAAAATTTTGTACTTCTTCAGTATACTTTGTTTGGTACAAGTTGTACATATCCATAGGACCTTTTAAATATCTAAAAGCTTCTGTTAAAACACCATGTAATAACATAGACTCTTGATAAGTAGAAAGATAAGTATTGTTAGATAAAGTAAACTGTGGTGGATCAATTATAAAATTAATTTGCACAGTATATGCAGAATTTGGTGTAGGTGCCACAGCTATATTAAAATCATCCCAATTAGCCCAATATTTAGGAAGACCTGTTGCACCACTATTATTATATTCAGAAATAAAACTAGTATCTCTTTTTTCTAAAAAAGTTCTATCGCTTCCATTAATTACTTGTACAGATCTCATAACCATACAATCTGCTGGAAGACTTACATATCTATTTCCAGAAGTGAATGTTGAAGTGGAATATTTTCTTAAATCATCATAATCAACTTTGCCTGCAATATCTAGTTCAACGGATCTAATAAAATCTTGAATAATTGAATCTGTTAAAACATTACTACTTACTTCTGTATAGTTTCTTACTTGTGTTAAAAAATCTGAATAAGTTATAGCCATTATGTAATACTCACTGTTACTGAATTAATAAAAATTTTTGCTTGTCTTCTTCTATTTTGTAAAGAAGGATCCGCTGGTGTCATAGCACTAGTTCCTTGAGTAATAAAAGCAAAATCTCCTGGTAAAGTTAAATTAGCATTAATCATTCCTTGTCCTCCAGAAGATGCAATCACACCATCGATTAAAGTATTTTGTTGAAAGTCTTGTGATCTAGTATTCTTTAAAGCAACTGCATCTGCTTTATGATATGGTGGATCCAATTGTGGATGTTTAGGTTCATATTCAGATATATGAACTAAAGCACCTGTCCACTCTTTAACCATTTCTTTATATGGAAAAGCTTGACCAGATCTATCGGATATAGCAAGAGATCTTCTACCAGTAGCCCAACTCATTATACACCAT
>Ga0208162_1001340_pt1 | contig 12912 bp, 10 predicted proteins | sample CB_VirMetaG_4_FD_184539 | JGI IMG/M metagenome (GOLD analysis project Ga0208162, IMG submission 184539) | Freshwater to marine saline gradient viral communities from Chesapeake Bay - CB_1508_1M Viral MetaG (SPAdes) (version 4) | ecosystem: Environmental > Aquatic > Marine > Coastal | place: USA... | reverse complement strand
AAGGATCAACTTACAAAGTTGAATCTTGATAACGCCAAGCTTGTTTATCAAAACAAGGCTTTGAATAGCGCCTCCCTGAATGAGCGACAAAAAGCACAAATTGTCGAAGCTGTTCAGACTGCCAATTCTGTTGAAGAAGCAAGTATGATTTTTGAAACAATTCAAAACGCAGTGGGGAACACTCCTGATCAGAGAACACGTCCACAAACACTACGTGAAGCGGTTCAAAGACCTACGTCGCTTTTGATCAATTCTAAGAGAAACAACGAGGCAACTAAGGATCCAGCAATGGGTCGTATGCTGCGTTTAGCAGGTTTGAATAAATAAACAATAACATTCATATGGAGGTATATTAAAAATGTCTATTGTACAAAGATTGACAGAGGGTATCGTCAATCGTGATCTCGCCAAGGAGGGTGCTGCACTTATCAACAAGTGGGAGCAGACCGGTCTTCTTGAGGGCATCTCTGACGATACAAAGAGAAACGGTATGGCCCGTTTGCTTGAGAATCAGGCAAAGGAGCTTCTCCGTGAGTCTTCCAGCATGGCTGCTGGTGACGTAGAGGGTTTTGCCGCTGTTGCATTCCCACTTGTACGCCGTGTATTCGGTTCCTTGATCGCTAACGATCTCGTAAGTGTTCAGCCAATGAGCCTTCCATCAGGTCTCATTTTCTTCCTTGACTTTAAGTACGGTGGTGTCTTCGGCAGCACAGCTGATCGTCTTGGAAACGTATTCGATACATCACTCTACGGTGGTGGGCGAGTTGGTTCCCAGATCACCGGTGGTGTTCTTCTAACCGGAGTAAACGCTGAGCGTGGTCCTTACGCACTTAACAACGGTTACTCTTCACCAACAGGTTCGATTACTATCACAACTACAATCCGCGCATCTGGCTCTGTCGGTGCAAACGGTGAGTTCCTCGCAGACGCAGGATCCACATCTGGTTACGATGGCGTCGATATGCTACAGTTCGATCCGGATCTAGTTTCCGGATCCGAGGTTGCAATTGCTACAATTCCGAAGTCTCAGTTGACAACAGGTCAGTTTAACTTTGACGATTTTGTTGCTATTACTGTTGCTGAAGGTGCTGCTCCTGCCCTAGCGAATGGTCGCTTGGTTCGCCGCCTCACACGCGAAGACGATCAGAACGCAGATCTTGTTCTTCTTATCGTTAATGCTTCTGGCTCTGAGAAGGCACCATTACTCTCTAGCTCTCTAAACGCCGTAACCACCTGCACAGCTCCTATCAAGGATGACTTTATTACCGGTGGTTCCATTGGTTCCGTTGTTGGTGATCAGACATGGGGTCTTGAGGGAAGTGAACAAATCCCAGAGATCGACATCAAGGTCGATTCCGTAGCAGTCACAGCTGTAACCAAGAAGCTCAAGGCTAAGTGGACACCAGAGTTGGGTCAAGACCTCAACGCTTACCACAACCTTGACGCTGAGGTTGAGCTTACTCAGATTCTTTCTGAGCAGATTGCTCTTGAGATCGACCGCGAGATCCTTGAGGATCTTATACGTGGTGCGACAGCCGGTACACGTTACTGGTCCCGTCTCCCAGGTCAGTTCTTGAACCGTCTAACTGGTGCTGTTTCAGCTACAACCCAGGACTTCACTGGTAACGTATCTGAGTGGTACGAGACTCTCGTTGAAACAATCAACGAGGTTTCTGCTGAGATCCACCGTAAGACTCTTCGTGGTGCTGCAAACTTTGTGGTATGCTCCCCAGAGGTTGCTAACATCCTTGAGTTCACAGCTGGCTTCCGTGCAAACGTTACAGCCGATGCTGACCGTGGTGATATCGGTGCTGTTCGCGTTGGTTCCCTCTCCAAGAAGTTTGATGTTATGGTTGACCCATACTTCCCACGTCAGTTGATCCTCGTTGGTCGACGTGGCTCCAGCTTCCTTGAGAGCGGCTACGTGTACGCACCTTACGTACCACTACAGACCACACCAACAATCTTCGGTGTAGAGGACTTCGTACCTCGCAAGGGTGTCATGACCCGTTACGCCAAGAAGATGGTCCGTCCAGACATGTACGGCTTGGTTATTTGTAGAGGTCTTGTTGAGAACCCAACAAGCTAGTTAGTCTGACTTAAGGTCAAAATAATGAAAGCCCTGCCTCTTTTGAGGTGGGGCTTTCTATTTATTAATAGATAAAAATCAGAGGACCGTTAATGTCAATTCCAAATCTCAATCCAGCATCCACTTCAAACGCCAATATACTTCCAGTTACAGGGGCGGCAGGAAATGTAGCAACAACTTTACCTTTTGGTATATATGCCACATCAAATGCTTTTCTATCTGGTGCAGCTGACCAAGTTGCTTATACTTACAAGAAGTTGGGTGGCGATGTTTTAGATATCGAGTTAGCAGAAGGAAACGTTTATGCCGCTTACGAAGAAGCAGTTTTAGAATACTCGTACTTAGTAAACCTATTCCAAACAAAGAACTCTCTTTCTTCTTACCTTGGAGCTACAACAGGATCCTTTGATCAAGATGGACAGATTGTATCAGGCGATTCTTTATCCGGATCTAACATCGCTTTACGTTATCCAAGGTTTGATTATGGTTATGTTCGTAGAATCTCTGAAGGTCTTGCAACAGAAGCTGGCTTTGGTGGCACAACACCAATATATTCAGCATCAGTGAATAGAGTAGCCAATCAGCAAGATTACGATTTACAAACAATCATTTCGGCATCTTCTGCCAATAGTTCGTCTGTTCCTTTCTACGAACAGGTCGGAGATAAAAGAGTAACCATTAGAAAAGTATTCTTCAAGACTCCACGAGCAATGTGGAGATTTTATGGTTACTACGGTGGCTTCTCTGTTGTTGGTAACTTAAGAACTTATGGCCAGTACGCTGATGACTCTACATTTGAGATTGTCCCAACTTGGCAGAACAAACTTCAAGCAATGGCTTATGAAGATGCGCTTTGGACAAGAGTCTCACATTATTCTTATGAGATTCACGACAACAAGTTAAGGATTTTCCCAATACCTGATTCAACTTCGCCAGAAAAGTTCTGGGTTCAGTTTACAATTAACAACCAATATGAGCCTTGGGACAATCAGCCAGGAATAGATAACGGAGCGGAGGGCGTTAACAACATTAACACGCTTCCATTCGAGAACATTCCATATGAAAACATTAACGCTATAGGCAAGCAATGGATTCGTAGATTTGCTTTGGCACTAACAAAAGAGATCTTAGGACAAATAAGAGGTAAGTTTTCCTCTGTTCCAATCCCAGGAGAATCTGTAACTCTTAACGCTGCAGAACTTCTTTCGCAAGCCAGAGCTGAAATGGATCAGTTGAGAGAAGAACTTAAAACCATTCTTGAAGATACCACTTACGATAAGTTGGCTGCTGTCGACTCCACGATGCAAGACTCTGGCAGGAAGGTTCTTGAGAACATCCCAGCTGGCATTTACGTAGGATAAATAAATGTCACGTAGCAAAAGAACTGAGAGACAAATAAAAGATAAGAGATCGCAACGTTTTGATTATGTTGGCGACAAAGAAGTTGCTGCTAAACTTCAAGAGATAGAGTTTATGCCTTCGTCTTTAGAGACGATAGATAAAGCTATGCTTCGTTTTATTGATGAAGAACTTAACCTTTTTGCCACAACAAATAATGGTTTTAAGAAAGTTCCAGTTCTGTGGGTTACAGCCGAGCGAGCCTTTCAGATAAAACACAACAAAGATCTGCGAGATAAAGAAGAAACTTTAATTCTTCCTTTAATAACAGTGAATAGAGCAAATGTAACTAAAGAGCAAAACTATCGCGGCACTGTGTTTGCGAACCTATACCCCGTTGATGATGAAAAAGGTGGCACTATTACTGTTGCGAGACAAATAAATCAAAAGAAGACAGCAGAGTTTCAGAATGCACAGGCAAATAGAAAATACGGTGCTGATAAAGATGTTTCCAGCAAAATGCTAAACACAAACAAAAGAAACATGTCAACCGCAAAGACAGTGTATGAAACAATAACTATCCCAATCCCTACTTGGGTTAAAGTAATGTATGAGATTACCATTAGAACAGAGTATCAGCAGCAAATGAATGAGCTTATTCGTCCGTTCATTACAATTCCTGGGAACTCAAGAACTCCAAAGCGTATTGAGGCTGAGGGGCACTATTACGAAATCTTTATCGATGGCGGGTTTTCCAATAACTCCAATCAAGCCAATCTTGGTATGGAGCAAAGAAACTACGAAACCAATATCAATATTGAAACTCTTGGTTACCTTATTGGTGAGGGAGAAAACCAAGAAAGACCAAAGATTGTCAAACGCCAAAATGCTGTTGATATCAAACTCGGCAGAGAAAGAACCATAGTCGGAGATATCCCACAAAGCATTAAAGATGGTTTTTACAGAGAATAATTCTCTTCCTACTATTTAACACTATTTACTTTGAACATTTTCGCAATGTAGGAGAACCGAACGAATGTCAGTTAAGAATTACCGATTTGTATCCCCAGGAGTTTTCGTCAACGAAATTGATAACTCCCAACTTCCTGCTTCCCCGGCCGGAATCGGTCCAGTTATCATTGGTCGCGCCGAGAAGGGACCAGCTTTAAGACCAATAACAGTTAACTCTTTTGAAGAGTTTGTTAACATTTTCGGAACCCCTGCCCCAGGTAATGATGGTGAAGACATTTGGCGCCAAGGTAACAGCACAACAGCCACAACATATGGCATGTATGCTGCTCAAGCTTATCTCCGCAATAGTTCTCCCTTGACTTACATTCGCTTACTTGGTGCCGAGTCTCAAAATGCTACAACAGCTGGCGAGGCCGGCTGGCAAGCGAGTGGCGATGCTTACGGCGTTTTCTTGTTCAATACAAACGCTCCGGCAGCAGGCGTCACCGGCTCTCTATCGGGTGCTCTTGCCGCAATCATCTACACAGCTGAGGATTACACTGTTGAGTTAAGTGGTACCGTATTGGCTGCTACAGCATCAGGTGGGGCTTTTGAAGACGGAGATATTGTCTCAGGCTCCGATTATGTTATCAAAGAAGCCTCTTCTAACTTCACAGCGCTTATTAAGAGTGGCTCTACAGAAGAGAAAGTAACTTTCAACTTTACCGAAACTGATGCGCGCTACATTCGTAAGGTTCTTAACACGAACCCACAGAGACTTAACTCGGGTATTACAACAGATACAAAGAATTACTTCTTGGGTGAAACTTTTGATGGACACATCAACAACATTCTTAACTCTAGTGCTACAACTTATGCTGCAGTCGCAAGGATTAAGCATAACGATTCGTACACTGGTGAAGACTTCCGCCAGCCAGTACGAGCAGCTAGAACACCACAGATCATTAGTTGCCGACTCGCTCCAACAGAAGCGCCTCTTAACTTGTTCCAGTTTATTGCAAGAGGCGAAGGCGGTGATTGGACAAACAAAAACATTAAGATTTCTATCCAAGATATTAAGCAGTCCACAAACACCGACACTGATTACGGTACTTTCTCTGTGGTCATTCGCCACATCAGCGATAGCGACAACGTAGTTCGTGTTGTAGAACAGTTCAACAACTGTACTCTTAACCCTAACTCTCTTGATTATGTAGCTCGTAAGATTGGTGATTACAGAGAGCGTTGGGATGAGACTGAGAGACGTTATGTTCAGGAAGGTAACTACCAGAACAACTCACAATACGTTTACATTTCTATGAATAGCGATGTGGATGCCGGCGTAACAGACGCTGCGCTTCTACCATTCGGTTTCCAAGGTATCGTTAAGTACGATGACGAAGCAGATCTTTCTGGCTCTGTAACAGGTAACTGGGTCTCTGGCTCACTTTCAGTTCCATCCGGTTACACATCTAACGCTTTCGTGATTTCTGGCTCCTCTGTTACCGCATCCGTTGCATATCCCCGCCCAACATTGCGTGCAAACGCAACAGACGGCAACCTTACTAACCCAACAGATGCTTACTTTGGTTTGCAAACAACACCATCTGCCGCTAGCACAAGATACGAGAAGTCAACTATGGACCTCTTAAGACCTCGTGGCGGTATTGTAGATATTGAAGGATCATCCGCTGCAGCAGCAACCGTTCTTTCGCCTACATTTACATTGGACGACATTGCATCTGGCTCAGCAGCAGAGGGTGTATACGTAACAGGATCACACGCTGGTGTCGTATCTGGCGCTCCAGCCGGTTCTTACACATTTGCTAGTGGTGCCATCGCAGGCGTACTGGACGCTGGTTACGATCGTTTCACGGTGCCGCTATTCGGTGGATTTGACGGAACGGACGTTTTAGAGATGGACCCATTTGCTAACAGAACAATGTCCAGCACTGCTTCCGACACAAACAGTTACGAGTTCTTCTCTATCCGTAGAGCCATAGACTCAGTAGCTGATCCAGAGGTTGTTGAGATGAATCTAGCGGCAGTTCCGGGTCTTACACAAGATGGTCTAACAACACACTTGGTAAGAACTTGTGAGGATCGTGCAGACGCTCTAGCTGTTATCGATCTTCCAGGCGCCTTCACTCCGCGCGAGGAAAGCACAGCGATTAACCGCAACAACACATCAAACAACATTACAACACTTGTAAATGGTTTGAGAGACCGAGGACTAAACTCTTCTTACGGTTGTGCTTACTACCCATGGGTCAGAGCAAGAGACACCATCAATGGCTCCTTCCTTTGGTTACCACCATCCGTAGCAGCTATTGGCACATTCTCTAGCTCACAGCGTAGAACACAGGTTTGGTTCGCACCAGCTGGTTTCAACCGTGGTGGACTAACAGAAGGCTCTGCCGGCATCCCAGTTATTGATGTTGCTCACCAGCTTCGTCGCAAGGATCGTGACGATCTTTATGGGGCGAACATTAACCCAATCGCTAAGTTCCCAGCTGAGGGTGTTGTAATCTTCGGCCAGAAGACACTACAGGTTACACCTTCTGCTTTGGATCGCATTAACGTTCGCCGCCTAATGATCTTTGTTAAGAAGCGCATCTCCCAGATCGCATCTGGCTTGCTCTTCGATCCAAACGTTCAGCAGACTTGGAAGCGCTTTACTGCACAGGTCAATCCTTTCTTGGCCGATGTTAAGACAAACTTTGGTCTCTCTGATTACAGAGTTGTTCTTGATGACACAACCACAACTCCTGATCTTGTAGATAGAAACGTTCTATATGCGAAGATCTTCTTGAAGCCAACAAGAGCTATCGAGTTCATTGCGATTGACTTCAACATCACAAGAACAGGGGCATCGTTTGACGATTAATAAAATGCGGGGAGTTACGGCTCCCCGCACTATATAATAATAGGACTTACAGGAGACTACTTAAATGCCATTTTGGACATCAGCATTATCAGAACCAAGAAGAGCACATCGATTTTTACTTACGTTGCCAAATTTGGCTTCTGTCGATGACGCTTTCAGATTTGAACAGTACCTCGCTAAGACGGTTACAAAGCCATCTTATCAGGTAACTGCCACCGAACATAAGTTTTTAGGAAACACTTACTACTACCCCGGTACCGTTACATGGGAGCCAGTTAATGCCACAATCGTTAATGCGATTAATCCAGATGGAAACAAGATTCTTTATGATGCGCTTGTCGGCTCCGGTTACCTTAAGCCTGATGTACAGGAAGATGTTTTCTTCAACCCAGCACAGGCTCCAGGCACTGTAAACAAGTTTGATGCTGTTAACCAGTTAGGTAATGTTATTATTGAAGAGTTGAACGGTCAAGGTGGCTTGATTGGTACTTGGACACTTAACAATGCTTTCATTACTTCTGCTACATTTGGTGATTTAACTTACGAAGACGATGGTCTCCTTAATATTGAGATTGGTTTCCGCTATGATTGGGCTGATTATGTGTCCGGTCCTGCTGTAGCGGCTGTGACTGCATTATAGTATAGAAAGAAGGTGATTTTTGTCACGCAGAAATAACTTAGAGCGGCTTGGCGCACCGCAACCAGACGCGCCAACTCCCCTTACATCAGAAGCATCAGACCTTTTCGCATTCGTCAATCCAACAGAATTTGTTGAGTTGCCGAGCAAAGGTTTGTTTTACCCAGAAGGGCATCCACTTCACAATCAAACTGTTATTGAAATCAAACACATGACAGCTAAGGAAGAAGATATTCTAACTTCCGAGGCTCTTCTCAGAAACGAACTTGCTATTGATCGTTTGTTGGAATCGGTCATAATCAATAGAGAGATTAAAGTTGGTGATTTGTTATTGGGTGATAAGAACGCGATTCTTATTGCAACAAGAGTTACAGGATTTGGGCCTTTTTATGACGTAACAGCACCGTGCCCTTCTTGTGGTGAAAAATCAGATTATACTTTTGATTTAAATGAGCTTAAACCGCAAGATAATGAACTTCCAGAGGGTGTACGAATAGAAGGTCAGGGTGTCTTCTCATTTGGATTGCCAGTATCCAAAGTTCGCATTTATGTTCGTTTGTTGACATCGCGCGATGAAAAAAGAATTGCTTCTTTGATTGGCGGTAACGGATCCGCTAGTCCAATCACAGGGCTCTTAAAGTCTATTGTTGTCCAAGCCAATGAGCACACTGATCCAAAGTTGCTTAATAAGTTCATTGAATCAATGCCATTGCCAGATGTAAAGCACCTTCGTAATACCTACGATGTTATCAAGCCAGATCTTGACCTTCGTTTTGACATTACATGCCCCCTTTGTCACGAAGAAGGAAAGGTAGGCATGCCAATGACGGCAGCCTTTTTTTGGCCTAACTCCTAAATATCAAGAATCGGTATACGAAGAGTTCTTTTTACTTAAGCATCACGGCGGTTGGTCCTTTACAGAGCTATACAATCTTCCCATTGCACTGCGCCGATGGTTCCTTGAAAGATTGTCCAAAGAGTTCAAAGATCAAAAAGAGAGAATGGAGAAAGCAAGAACAAGATAAGTTCTTTCTTTTTTTGAACTATTTATATTTAAATGAGGACCTTTAACGCATGAGTGATATAGTAGAAGAAGTAATAAACTTAAATAACGTTGGCAAACCACTAAACGAAAGAGTGTACAGCAAGTTCGCTGGTCAAGTTCGCAGTATGCTGCTTGATTTATATTTTGGTGGTTTTGATGTTCCACTTCGTTTAATGGGAACTACATCACAAGTTGAATCTTTCATGAAGACGCTTCGCAGTGAAAAGCGTTACATGGATTCTTATATTAAGAATGGACTTGATGATCCAAAAACAATGAAATCAAAGTACTCTTTATCTAGAGCAGTTGAGAAGTTCGAAAAAGAAACAGGCTTGAGATGGCCATTTAAGAACTAGGAGTTTATAAATGGCTGAATTTACCATCGAGCAACTTATAGAAAGAAATAAACAGAGACAGGCAGAAATTGATCTCATCAAGGATCAGGGAAAGTCTCTTCTAAACAATCTTAAGATCCAGAAAGAACAGCTGGAAGTTGCTAAAGAGTTAAATGATCCTGAATTTATACAAGAATATACTACCGAGGTAGCAAAGGCCGAAAAAGCCTATAAGTCCTATAAAGACAGTATTGCGGAAGCCACCGACGAAATAAAGAAAAATACAAAAGCAATCCAAGAACAGCAAGATGCATTGGCTGCTGGTGAACAACTATTTGAATCGCTAGCTGAATCAGTTCTTGGTCTTTCAGGTGGATTTAAAAAACTTGCTCAGTTTGGAGACAAAAATAAAGTAAATCTTAAAGGATTTAGAGATGCCGCTCTTAAATCTGTAACAAGTGGGGAGTTACTAAAAAATACTGTTTTTAAAGTAGCGCAAGAATTAACAAACCTAGCACTTGAGTCTGACAAATCTATAGCTCAGTTCAAAGCACAGACAGGTGCTGGCGATGAGTTTAATGAAACTATTCGCGATGTTGCCATGGCAAACATGGCTGCTGGCGTGTCTTTTAACGATGTTGCAGGCGCAGTTAGATCCCTAAAGAACGAGTTCACGGATTTTACTTACCTGACTCAACAACAGCAAGAGGAAATAACTCAAACAACCGTTCAGCTTGAGAAGCTTGGATTTAGTTTTGGAACGCAAGCTAAAATTATTCAGACTGCTACTCAAACATTGGGAATGGATGTAGGAGAAGCTAATGACCTTCTTATTGATTTGGCTTCAACGGCAAGATCTTTGGGAGTTGATATAGACGTATTGGGCGGTCAGTTCGCAGCCAACAAAGACTTTATTGTTCGCTTTGGCGAAGACGGGCAGGAAGTGTTTGAAGAGATGGCAATTGCCGCAAAGGCACTCGGCACAGAGTTAGGGACTCTTGTGGGGGTTGTCGATAAGTTTAAGACTTTTGATGAAGCTGGAAGAATTGTTGGTCGGTTTAACGCCATCTTGGGTGGACCATTCTTAAATTCTATCGACATGCTAAACGCAGCTTATGAGGATCCAATTGAAGGAATCAAGATGCTTCGTGATGGATTTGACCAAGCAGGCAAATCTGTTGAGGACTTAAGTGGTGCCGAACTAGAAGCGTTTGCTTCTGCTTTGGGACTCTCAACGTCTGAGACTATTGAACTTCTAGGCAAATCAAATGAAGAGCTTGAGATTCAAAGAATGAATCAAGAAGAGATGGCCGAAGCAGCCAGACAGGCACAGTCTGTGATGGATAAATTAAGCAATGCTTTTAATAGCTTGTTAATCAACGGAAAACCATTTATAGATAATGTTCTTATTCCCATGATAGACTTCTTAGGCGATATTGCTGGATTCGTTGCGGGCGCAGAGAGTGCTTTGGGTAGATTTGTTACTGTTGGTTTGGCTGCGGCAGGCGTAGCAGCATTAATAGCCGCTCCATTTACAGGAGGCACTTCCTTGGCAATATTCGCCGGCTTGGCTGGTCTGGCCACCGCAGGAGGTATCGCTGCTACAGGGGGCCTTTCTGAGAGTGGGAAGATTGGATCTGCAACTCCTCGCTTTGAAAAGGGCGGCACCATTATGTCGGAACAAGCCATCGTCCACCCAGGCGAAATGTTAATCACTGGTGGTCAAGGATCCGAGGTTATCTCCAAAGAAGATTTCAAGTCACTTGTTGATACATTAAAAGAATTTACATCTGGTGGTGGGGGACCACAGCAGATCGCTGTTTATGTTGGTCAAGAAAAGATTGATGATATTGTTGTTAAAGCGCTAGATAGTACAGCCGGGAGAAATGCGTTTAGCCCATTTACAAACGGCTAGAGGAATATAAATGCCAGAAGCACCATCATTAAGAAAAGATCCGTTTTTTACGATACATATTATGCACCTACCAACATCTGAAAAGGTGAGTTTTGAAGGCTGGGTTACCCAGTTTAGCGACTCTTTCAACTCCAATTGGTCCTCAACTACTGTGTACGGACGAATGGATCCCCTTCCAGCGTTTGAGAATACTCAAAGAACGATATCACTAGGTTTTGATGTAGTATCAGACAATATGCAGCAAGCCATACAAAATCTTGTAAATGTAAATCAGTTAATAGAGTTTCTTTACCCAATGTACGAAAGAGACTCGCGTACGGTTCAAAACACACTAAAAGCCGCTCCGCTGTTAGGGTTGAGGTGGACAAATTTAATAAGTAACGCAGCAGCAGGGGAGTACCTGTACGGTTATATACAGGGTGCAGTTAGCTATGCTCCTGATATCGGTGAAGGGGGTTTTATAATTCGCAAGGGCGATACGAGAACGGTAACCATTCCCGGGTCCGAAGCTAGTACTAGAGAAATTAGCTTTGGCGCCGATGTAGAAAACTCACAGGGAGTTACAGGATATGGTCCAGATATTGTAGCAGTTGACTACACGCCCGGTGGGACGGGTCCCATCGTTAACACCACGGTTACTAGGGAAGATTCTTATATACCAAAAAAACTTAGTCTTTCATTTACTTTTAATGTTCTACACACTCACTTAAATGGCTGGAGTGAAGACAAGAAGTTTGGTGGGGATGCCTTACTAAACAAAAAATTCCCAAATGCTTCCATAATTAAAAGTTCTACTTCTGTAACTACAATAGGTGAATTTGGCAATCAATCCACATCTATTGTCCAATCATTAGAAGCAGAAGCTTTGGAGGGGTAATAGACGATGCCTACAAGATACGATAGACGAAGAGTCTTGACGAATACAAACGAGTTATATGAAAAAACTTTAGAAGATCGAAATGTAAATTCTATTCGTTATTATTCTACTCCACAAATGTCTTATCCTTCTGTTGAGGAAATAAAAAACTTAACAAAAGTTCGCCACATCTGGAGAACAGGCGATCGTTATTTTAAGTTGGCGATTGAATATTACAACTCTGCTCAATACTGGTGGGTGATTGCTATGTTTAATCAAAAGCCAACAGAAGCTGATTTAAGCGTTGGGGATCTAATTTATATTCCCTTACCTTTACAGGACATTTTAAGGTATTACGATAAGTAAGAGGTTATTGTTGTGGCTGTTGTTGCAGGCATTGATAAAAGAGTTGAAGAAAAAGTCTTTCGTCTATTGGCGGCTTATAGAGAAATTAAATCTTTTAAAGAGGCGTTGGCGCACTTTAAAGAAAATTATAATTCAGAGTTTAAACAAAGCATTGAAATTGAGAATCTCGAACGCGATCAAGCTGTAAAGCTTATGGAAGACTCCATATTTATTAAAAACAAAACTGTTTACAAGCAGATCGGGCTTATTCTAGGTATAGATCCTGAGTATCTTCAGGAATTTAGATTAGATCCTAAATTTGAATTAACCGTTGGAGACAAACTTAAGCAGCTTTGGAATAGATCAACTTACAGTATTGGTTACAGTAATAATAACAAATTTCGCGATGGGGCCCCGGTTCAACAACTGATATTTATAACCCCTCAAGGCGCTGCTTATCAAACGAATACAATTTTTGTTTTACCGGGCGTAATGCAATATTTTGTTGATCTTG
>Ga0208162_1001339_pt1 | contig 12917 bp, 15 predicted proteins | sample CB_VirMetaG_4_FD_184539 | JGI IMG/M metagenome (GOLD analysis project Ga0208162, IMG submission 184539) | Freshwater to marine saline gradient viral communities from Chesapeake Bay - CB_1508_1M Viral MetaG (SPAdes) (version 4) | ecosystem: Environmental > Aquatic > Marine > Coastal | place: USA... | reverse complement strand
AAATTAAAAAATAAAAAAAACAAAAATAAAAAGAAATAATTATTAATTAATTGATTTGAATTTGTCTCTTCGTTTTATTGTAGAGAATGACTGACGTTTCCTGCGTGTATTGTATCAAACATAAACTTGATACAGAATGGGAGAATGTTTATATTGGAATTGCTACTACATTAAGTTTAAGAATAAAAAATCATAAAAGATATTGTTATGATGAAACACATAAAAATTATAATTCCAAATTATATAAGTATATCAGAGATAATGGTGGATTTGATAATTTTGAATTCGTTGTTATAGAAGAATCAAATGAAATAAATGAACTTCGTATAGTAGAGTATTGTTTCAGAAGACTTTTAAAACCTAGTTTAGATCCTAATCTTGATTGTCCATTAAGAGACCATTCATCTCTTATAAAACAAACAAAATGGTTCAAAGAACAACAATATAATATAAAATATTGTGAATGTGGTGGGCAATATACAAATAATAATTATCAAAAACAAAGACATTTTAAAACAAAAAAACATCAAGATTATTTATTAAATAAAAAATAATACATAATATTATAATGTCCTCCGAGATACAATTGTTAAGTCAAATTAATTCAAAAATCGTTCGTAGTAAGAAGACCGATTATGACGAATTGCAACACGTCTGTGTATCTGCTCACGATGATAATACAAATCAATTCAGATCATTAAGAATAGACAATTTGGATAATTTGAAAGTTTCAGACATCGGAAATGAAAGAACTACTGCTTTTTCTGCTGGTCCAACGACTCTTTTTTTAAGTTATGAGAGCCCAGAAATTCCAATACTAAAAAACAAACCAGTATATATATATGTTGAATCTCCAGATAATGCGAATGATATAAATCATATAGATTTAGATGTGTCTGTTTCAAACTTTTCTGACTATTTTGAAATCGATAGCCATTATTTAACATCACACAAGAATGATCGCACCATTCAAGCAGTTGTGGATTTTGTAGCAAGAAATATAAAGATTAAATTGACTAATAACAAAGGTTCAAATATTACAAATGTGGCCATAAATGTTAGTCAATAAGGCAATTACCTCTCTGTATCCTTTTTAGTTCTTTTGTTTGTTTTACTTGCTCCCTATTAATCCGTGCAAATTCTCTAATGATAATGCGTAAAGAAATTTTTTTCTGATTATCATCAATATTCTTATTAAGTACACTTTTTATTTTATCAATCATCTTCAACTCACAATTATCCAAAATCTCCAACTGCTCGATAATAACCTTACTAACGTGGTGTTCCATTTCAGAAGCATCAGACATATTTCACTACATAATTAAGAATAAAACTATTTAAATCCCTTTTTGTCTTTTTGGTATACAAGAGCATAGATTATTGAGTAACTCCGATTAGAAAACACTATGGATATTTATAATTCTTTTTTTTATTTTAAAAGTAAATTCATTTTTGAAAAGTAAAATAATCTACAATCTTGTATACCAAAAAGACAAAATCTTCCCTAACTAAAATATTGAAGAATTGTATTATTAATCCCAATAATTAATTAAATATACCAAAAAAGAATTTAAAAGTATTCACAATATAAATATATGGAATATAGACAAATATGTAATCATGCCCTCTATGAAATAAACAAATTCGGAGAAGTTAGGAAAATTAAGACACAGAAGTTAATGTGTTCTGTTGATGGTAAAATAAAGTTAGTAAACGATGAAGGCAAAAGAACTATGCGTTCTGTTGAGCAAATGGTACAAGAAACTTTCTTCCCTGAATTAGGTAATAAAAGAAATGCGATTCGTTTTGTTGAAGGTGTTGGATATATAATTGATAAAAATGGTTACAATAATGATGATACTTTGATTGGAAGATTATTAACTTACGATTGTGATTACAAAATTCACGCAAAAAAAAACTACAAAGATGAAGTTCGTTTTCAATTCGTTGGATTATTAAATGAGGATAAAGATGCAAAGTGTCTCATCTATAATGATGAAGATGAAACAACAAGACTATTTAATAATTGTGAAGAAGCAGAAGCAGATAAGATGAATGGAGATGAACTATATTATTTTAATGTATATGAAGGAAAGGACGGCATGAGTAATGTTGACTTATTAGAACATATTTTAAATGCAAAGTTTTTTTATATTAGAAGCAAGATAGATGAATATGATTTAGATATTGATGAAGCAAAGTTGTACAAAAAATATCTTAAGTTTGATTTTGAAGAAAAATATGATGAGTGGGCAGAAGAGTTACAAATACAAAAATTAGAAAAAGAAGTAAAAAGAAAAGTCAAAGTTGTCGATAAAGGCATACCATTTTTGGATCAGATGCCTGAAGAAGATAGAGAAGAGTATGAAAGAGAAAAAAAAATTGAACTGGCGAAAAAGCACGAACGTATGAGACTACTTGAAGAAAAAAGATTACAAGCAAAAGAGAAAGAAAGACAAACATTACTTTTAGAAGATGATGCTATGCGTCGTGTTGTTGAAAAAGAAACAAAAAGAGTATTAAGACGATATAATGAAGTCTTTGGAACAAATTTTTCAGATATGGATGCTTTCGTCAGACAACATAAAACAGAGAGACGAATCAAAGAGCAAAGACAGGCAGCTGCGATGAGACAAAAATATAAAGATGAAAAGATGAAACAGAAATTACAACAAAAATTAAAGGAATTAGATTAAACATATTATATTAATATATAGTATATAATGCCCCGACATGCTGGTTGCCCAAATATTACTAATTATCATTACCGAGCAGATATTTATGATACTGAAAATGGTAATAAATTTTTAGGAAGTAAATATTATTTTACACGCAGAGAAATGTGTGACGAATGGAGTATCAGTCCATCATCGATGTATAATATGATGAAAAAAAAAGATTTCGTACCGGAAGGTTACGATAATCTGAAAGGAGTGAAGTTTTTTAGAGAGACTATTCCAGCAATAAAAGTTCGATATGAACCAAATAATAATGTTTATGGAGTATTAGATGATTTGTGATCTATCATAAATAATTTCTTCAATTAATTTTTCTGGTATTCTATATCTTTCCAACCGATTACTACCACCACCGACACCAGTTTGCTCTGTTCCTTTTTTCCCCCATGAACCCATAGAGATTTTATGTATTTTTTTAGTTTCTTTTATTGTGATCATATTTGGACAATTTTTATTACAAAGTAATGGACTAAATCCTTGGATATTAGTCCAAAACCTTGTTCGTTTCTGATACCCAAAGTCCGAATACATACAATAATCAACATCATAGAATGTGTTGAACTCTGGATATTTTTCTGCTATATAATGTTTCATTTTTCCAGTTGTAGGATTTTCAAGAATCCATTTTTCTGGGTTAAAATACTTGATAATTTCAAAACATTTATCAACCATCGGTTTTCCAAATCTATCAATATCTTGTTGTAATATTTCTCTTGTGATTATGGTGTCTCCGTGTGCTTTTATTTTTCGTCCAATCCAACAATTGCGTAATGCAGACCACCACATACAAACCGGACTTGCGGTAATTAATTGAAAGTAATCTTTAGGATATTGTTTATAATCCCAAGTCATTATATCTTCTTGAAAATGTTTATGTGATTTGTATCCACTTTTCAACGGACATTCCGCACCTAAATCTCTATCAAGCGAGACAACATTATATCCTAATTTACTTGTAACCTTTCCGAAGCTATGCGTTCCGCTAAATAATTCCAAATGGTTCATATTATTAAACCAGAAAATAGTTTCAATTTATTGTACTTGTTTCAATTATTCGTTCAATTATTCGTCGTCGCTGTCCTCATCTTCAGGACATTCGCAGTATGTTCCCTTTCGGCAATAGTAGCAACATTCGTCGCCATTTTCTTCAATCCAGTAGAATTCAGGGTGTTTACACCCACAAGGAAGTTGTGAGCAACTTCTTTTATTAGGGTGTACTTGATCTGGACTACAATTAGAACGTTCTTGAATTTTTTGTTGATATTCGGAAATTAATCTCTCTTTTTCCTTTTTGCGTTCAGCAATCTCCTTTTTCAGTCTATCACGTTCCTTTCGCAGGTCTGCGATTTCTTGATCTCGATTCATTTTGCTTTTGTTGGGCTGTGTGATGTTGATACTCATGTATCAGAAAAAGTATTTCAATTTACTGGAAAATAAGTTGAGGTTATTAATAGTATTTAAAATGTTAATTAATTAATATATATGAAACTAAATATAGCAAAAAATACACTTTCTTTTAGTTGTTCTAAAAAAATGAAATTTTTAAGAACTCCTCCAGATATTTGGGAAAGTTTACAAAAAGAGTTTGATTTTACTTGCGATATGTGTGCTAGTGATGATAATCATTTATTAGATAAATATTATACTGAAGAAAATTCAGCACTTAATCATAGTTGGGATAATGAAGTAGGTTATATTCACCCATTATTCGATAGTAAAATAGGTAAATTTGTAGAAAAAGCAAGTAAAAGTAAAGGAACATTTGTCTTTCTTTTACCAGCATCTACACATACTAAATATTTTCACGATCACTTTTATAAAAAAGATAATGTAGAGATAAGATTTTTAAGGAAACCTAAAAACGGATTTAGGTTTGGAAATGATGATGGAAGTGTAGATAATATGGAAGGTATAGGATATATTAAACCTCTAATGATTGTTATAATGAAGAATCATGTGCAATAATTTGAAATGCTTTTTCACAAGATATAGTAAGCAACACGATGTCTTCCGCAACAGGTCACTCCATTAAAGGACGAAAAACGGCGAATGATGTTTTCATCACGCCACGAGCACTTGCTAAACAACAGATAGATATGATTGATGCGACAGACGAAGATAAGTGGTTAGATCCCTGCCGGAATTCCGAGGACGGATCTTACTACTCACAATTCCCCACAGATAAAAAAGACTGGTGTGAAATAATGGAAGGAAAGTCGTTCTTTGAATACGGAGAAGGTGTAGATATTATTGTACAAAATCCTCCATACTCTATAATGAATGACTGGATAAAAAAAAATATTGAACTCAATCCACGAGTGATTTCTATGTTGATAGGCATCGGTAATCTCACAGCACGGCGAATGGAAATGCTGGAGAATGCTGGATATGGACTCACGAAAATGAAAATGATGAAAGTATATAAATGGTACGGAATGTCGTGTATAGTCCAGTTTGAAAAAGGAAAAGAAAGTATAATCCAGATTGATAGGACTGTTTGGAGAGAGGAGTAAGAGACAAATCAAAAATACACAATTTTTATGCCGAAAAACCGCCGAATTTTACTTTTTTCCCATATTTTTTTTATTTCTTATAGTTTTTATTCCATATATAAACATAAAATTATAATTTTATACTGAAAAAGGGCAAGAAAAGTAAGAAAAGACAGAAAAAAGTAGAGAAAATGCCGAGTTTTGGAATAAAAATGGCGTGGATTTCGTGGATTACATTTGTCTCTACTATTGTAAATTAAAAAAATATATTCTACAATCTTGATTATAATTGTAAGTTAAAAAAACCGAGCAATTATTCCCAAGTCATGGTAAAAGTTCCGTGACGTATTCTAAATGGTTGCGGTTTGTTTACATCTACGATACAACTTCGATATGGTTTCGGTTTCACTTCTGACTTTTTTATTTTTCCTTGTAACCATTTCTGTTTGCTGTAATACCACTTTGAATAATCTAATAAATATTTTCGATTGCGTTTGTAATATTCTTTTCTGTACTCCTGTATGTCCGATGTAATCATTATATATTATTAAAGATTATTTATTTTTTTTCCTTCGGCGGTGGTTGTGGTATTGCTGGTGGTTTTGGTGCTTTTACTATTTGTAAGTGAATTGTATTATCATCTCCAACATTCGTAGCAAGTTGTTTATCACTTGTAAGAATACGGCAACGGAAAGACTGAAGCAACGTTGGTTCTCCTGAATGCTGATAAACAATCTGTCCACTCTCGCCTGATGTATATGAATTCAACTCATAATATCTATTAACGATCTGTTGAATATGATTATAATTATTGTCTTCAGTCAAGAAGTTATTTTTGAATTGTGAATTAATTTCAATCAAATAATATCCAAACTGATTAAGAGCATCTATACTCTTTCCTTTTTCTGAAAATATACTTTCTGTGAGAGTGCTGTCTGCTCCTGAATAATGTGGAGTTCCAATTTGAGGACGTGTTGCTTGTAATGGATTTGTTTTATCCACCTGTCCATCAAGAACAGCAAGTTGTCCTGTTGTCTTTAGTCCTATTTCTAAAGGCATACTTGAAGGTATTATAATATTAGCAGGAGCAGTAGTAGTAGTATAAGTTGAATATTCATTACGAACAACAAGATTAGTTAAATTAAAACCAAGACTATCTTCCCAAAAGTTTGAATGGCGACCACTCAAACCGTCTACTTCTTCCGCAAATAATCCACCAAAAAATATTCCACCAGTTCGAGTTACTTGAACCACGACTCCACCACCACCTCCAGTTGGTCGAACGAATTGTCCTGTGTTAATAGTATTTTGATGATAAAAAGGCATGTGAGTATATTTAAATAAAAAGCGACCACTTGGTTGGTCATACGCTAATTCAAACTGCGAACTTCCAAACAAAACATCATAATCGCTTCCACCTGGAACAGCTGGAAAAGACTCCATGGTTTTAATTCTCATAGGATCTACGTCACCTGTTTCTGCTTTACATAACCCAAAATGCCTAACAAATCCTCCATCATAAAATCTTGATTGGATTTGCTGTCCTGTTTGTAATATAGTATTATTAGAAGTAGGATAAAACTCTCCTTCTGTAGGAATATCGTTAATAGTCATTTCTGTATTTATTAATGTGCATAATTCATCAGGATCATAATTTCCAGCAGGAATTCTTATTGTCTTACGACGTGTATATGGAATAAAGACATTTTTACCACTTGTGTTGTCCAACGTATCTATTTGGTCTGTTTCTAAATTAAAAGTACTTAAGGGTGGTTCATATTCCAAACTGCGAGTTTCGTCATAAATAATACCTTTCCACTCAGGAACAACATAACCAGTTCCACCTTTTACTTCAGGAATTACTGCTGTGACGTTTTGACCATTACCATTATAATCAGTATATCTTAAAGTGCAAGTTCCACCAGCAGAATCTATGCTTTTATTTGTTGTTTTAATATTATACCCTGTAATTATTTTATCATTTGCGGTTAAAGGGCCTTCTTCTATACATAATATATATGTAAAAAAATCAGCACCAGGGGCCGCCCCACTATTATCAAAATTTCGATACATTTGTTGTGAACCTTCAACATTCATTTGATAAAAACCAAAGTCAATCTTTAAATCTACATCTTTTTCTATCAATACATTTGTAGATGTTGCCTGTTGCGTATCAATAAAAGAATCTTTGATTACAACTTGGTCACCTTCTTCAAGAGTGATATTATGTTTTAAGTAAGTTGTCCAGTCTCCATTAGCGAGTGGATTCTGTGCGTCCTTGTTTCTACATTCAACAATAATATTAGACATAATTATATATAATATTATTTAGATATTAAAAAAGTTTAAAAAGTTACAAATAGGAAAGAATGTATCTTCCGTCAGGTTGAACTGAAACTGCCTTTGTACATTCAGCAAATAAGTTGAGGCGGAGTGCTTGATTAAGACCAACATTTCCGTGAACACCAGTTCTGTTGTATTCAACAATTAATTCTTTGACTGGTTCTCTGATTTCAACAGCAGTCCAATCTAATTGACCCTGCATACCCTGTACAAATCCGTCCTCTGATAATGGAAGTAATTTATCAGTCATTAATGGAACATATACAAAATTACATGATGGAGGAAGGTGTGCTTCACCATAAGCATCAACAAGGGCAGCTAATCTCTGATTCTTTTTAGTGAATCCATCACGAGGAAGTTTATTTTGACCATTTACTCTAAACTGAAATTCAGAGTTCAATTGGGCAAAAGAACCAACTCTGCCTACGCCATCATTCTCTCCACCATTATCGTATGAGGCACGATTCTGTGGAGTTTGGATTGCTACAAGTCTCTCTACTGATTTGTTATTAAAACCATTTATCAAGAATCTATTTTTCTGAACTTGAGTAGAACCGGCTGCTGGATTCATAATATTCACGTGAACACTATCGTGTTCTACTGCTCTGTATACAACTCCTTTGTAGTTTTTCATAACCAACATTTTAGTTCTATCGTCCATTATCTCATCAACAACAAGAGCAGTATTTTCAATAGTAGCATAAGTTCTTGTTGGGTCAGGTGAGTTGGCTTGTAATTCTGCTGGACTCTTCCAGTTAATAACAAGGCGAAGATTTTTAAATACGCCAGTTGGAAGGTAAAGTGATGAAGCAAGGAAAGGTAAAAATCCTTTCACGGCGAACCATGCCTTATCAGAAGCAGCTGCTGTTGTTTCAACATTAAACTGATCCATAGTTGTTGAAAGAACTTTGATTCCATCGACATCAGGTAATTCAGTTCCACCTACGTCCCAGTCTTGGTAATCAAGATTATTTGTCTCTATAGCAACGTGAGTAAAAGCATATTCACTCTTGTCTACCCAGTTGTTAATTGAACGTGCTTCGTCATTTGAGGTATTAAAAGCATTCCACGCTTTCCAAAGGTCTGCTTCAAGGATTTGGTCAAGTAATTTGTTTCCATCAAGTAATTGAATGCTTTTCATACAAAATGCACCAATAAGAGGATTATAAGAAGTTTGGGCATCAGCAGTCAATCCCATATCAATCAATCTCCAGTTTGAAAGGTAGACTGTATCAGCATCAAGTCTAAACTCGGTTTTAAAGTTTTTTCTATCAAAGACAGGGTCAACGATTCTTGTTTGTATATTTTGATTGTAAACACTCATATTTATATTTTTTAATTAGAAAATAAATATAATTAAAAATTTTAAATAAATATTCTTATATTTGGACTACGGTGTGAAAATACATGTACATAATTAATGGTCTATTGTTTGATAGTTCACTATCAATCTGAACAGAGAACTTTTGGTTTGTTAAATCAATCGTGCCTCCTTCCATTCTTAATCCAATTCCATAACCATCGTTGTTAACCATATTTGGAACACTACAGGCATTATGACCATTATCGCCAAGTGCTTTTACAAATTTATCAATCACTTCATCGTTATTTTTAATTAAATAAGTAATGGCCGCATTTGTTTGATCGTTGAATAAAAATTGTAATTGTTTAAGATTAGGAAGTTTCTCTAAATCAACGTTGTTGTAGCGGTTTGTGTTCTCTTGTGACTGAACTTGGAACGATGCTGAAAATGCTTCAACTTGGTCAGATGGAACTTTCACTTGAATGTTTGCTAATTGCGACTGAATGCTCTGTTTGATATTAATTCTGCGTCTTAATACAATAGGGTCTTTGTTGTCCATCACAGGGACAGTTCTGTAAACAAGGCGAAGGTCGCTTAAGGAGTAAGTTGTGTTTGCTCCTACATCTAAACCATAAAGGAAAGATTGAACTCTTGCTAAATTAAATGATAATCTGATTGGCCCACTTCTGTTGTATGGAAGCAAGTCGCTTGATGAGTTCAAAAGAAAATCTGGTTTTAATGAAAAGTCTGGATCGTTATTGATTCTAGCTGCTCCAGCAAGATTAACTTTTGGTTGCTCACCAGCAGCTATGGCGGTAGTCATAGCATCATAAGGGCATCTTAATTCGCATATTTGTGAGGCATCAAACATATCACTTACACCAGTTCTTCCTACACCATATTGTTTCACGAGGCGTGGATATTCGGTAAGATTCTCAAAGACTTCGTTTAACATTTCTGTTTGTACTGACTCAATAACTCCGTGAGCACCTACGAATTTATCAAACTTGATTACTTTGTTGGCGTTGGCTGCTTCATTTAAATCTTGTCCGTTTTCACGAATAGCTAAGTCTCCCTCTAATCTTAATGAACCAAGTTGAAGTGATTGATTTTCAAATGTGAGAACAAAATCTACTGTATCAAATTCTCCATAAGAAGATTTATTGTTTTCAGGAATAACACTTGAATAAATTATACTCATTATTATATTTTTTAATTAGAAAATAATTATAATTAAAAATATTAAAAAATAATGTCTCAATCATTCTAATAACTAAATACTCTTGGTAAGTGTTTGAAGATCGAGAGTTTATTCACGCCACCCCCAGCTGCATTAATATTTACTTGTAATAGTTTCTCTTGTATTTTCTGCTGAACAGGACTCATAATCATATTAGTTGTAGTATCATCGTCAAGAATAGAATCAAGAAAATTGCTTTCATCTACATTACGGAGGTTCTGTGATAAATCTCTTAATCTCATTCTTAATTGAGTCATGCTCATATTGAGGCGGTCATAATGTAATGGGCCGTCCATTTCAACATCTCTATCTGTTAAATCCACATTATCTAATCGAAGACGATATGACTGAACATCACCGTTTACTGATTGTAAGTCATCGTTGTCTGATGGAAAGGCGATAAGAACAGCATCGGATTCTGCTTCAATCTGAAATTGGTTTTGGAATGAAGTTAATCCATTACCATTAGTTTGCTCTGTTGAATATGTGCTATATTCAATCTGCGAGAAGTCTGATTTATCTTTTGCTAATCGTGTTAAAACGATTTCAGCAAAGTTGATACTAATACTAGCAGCTGCGATGTCTTGAGTCTCAACTTCAATAGCAGTATAACTTTCACCAGCACCAACATCGCCCCATTTCTGTTCAAATGAGAGTGAGATAGTTCCATCAGGGTTCCAAACAATTTGGTCTACAACCGCATCTTTATCAGTAATATTACCAGCACCACCAGCACCGGTCGCTGAAACTTTGAGTTTTTGGCCAACGTAGTATGGCGATTGGTCTAAATTCGTGAATTTAGATTTGGTCTGAATCGTGTTCGCATCACCTTGGGCATTCACCTCTTCAAAGTTGCTTTTTAAAGCATCTGGCCAGTCATCAGATTTGAAGCGTTGGACTGGTGCTAATTTATCAATATTCAATTCACATCTGATGGTAATAGTTCCACATTTTTGTGTATCAACTTCAATTGCTTGGGCACAGAAGTCAAATAAGTCCTCAAGTTTAATTTTGATTGGAGCAATATCATTTTGTTTTGATTTCACAGTTCCAAGTTTATTTATGTCTCTGTAAAGACCATATTGCTGAACATTAACTTGATTAGGTATTTGTGAAACAGCATCATACGATCTGCTGTCTTTTTGAGTTTCGGAGCGGTTTAATGCATAAATAAGACTTTGTAATTGGTCGCTACGTCTAATATCTTCAACCATGCCTGTTCTAGCAGTTCTCATAGAGCAGTTTTTAACTAAACTTGTGTTTGGATATTGTGGACGATCATTTCCAGTACCACCGACAAGAACGTCCATAGGATAAATACCTATACCTTCAGCAGTAGAAGTTTCTGTAACTTGAATTTCACAATTTAAATTAATATACGAAGATTGTAAATCATAAACGCCATCACTCGGTATTTCAAAACTTACTCTGTTTTGAGAAGTAGTGAATGGGCCGCCTTCAACTGAATTTAACTTGATTTCCTTATTCATATTATATAATAATTAATAGAAAATAAAATTTTTATTTATTTTTAATAATTCTACTAAACACCAAAACTAAATGTTGGAGTAGCGGCCGGTGGTGGTGGAACTGTATGTTTATGTTTTTTAGCAAATAAACCGGTAAAAAGCATGCCCAGACCAATCCCAAGGGCGGCCAAATCAGCTATCGGATTCATTCCCCCTTCTCCGGCTGCGGCCGCATCGGCAGTTGCTCCGGCAGCTGCTAATGCTGAATCCGTGGCGGCTCCTTCAGCTGCCGTGCTTGCTACTGCTGTAGCATCTTCAACAGAACTCGAGGCTGCTTTCGCAACATCTTCAGCGGCTTGACTTGCCCCTTGAGCAGCCGCTTTTGCTCCGGACGTTGCCCCTTCAATAGCATCATCAGCCGCATCTGTAACTGCTGAACCAATATCAGGTTTTTTTAGTACATCTGCTAATACTCTAAAGCCAGGGGCTAATGCTGTTTGTATTGGATCGGCCGCCGATGCTAATGCTTCATCTACCGCTGATGTATCAGCAATTTCACCCACATCTTCTCCAGCGAATTTACCAATCTTACTAGCATCAGCAATAGCATCATCTATAGATGTTTCTTCAGCAGCTCCGCTTCTTACTCCTGCCGATTCTTCTCCTGCTTCATTAAGAGGATTTTTATTAACTAATTCATTAACTTTTGTTTTTGCACCTTCAAGTAATTGAGATGCTTTTTCTTTTACAGCATTTTCAGCATCTTCGGCGGCCTGTCCTGCCTTTTTTTGAATAGCAGATTTGAGATTCTGAAAACTCTTTCCAAAACCTTTTGCTATAACTGGGCCTGATATTGCTGTTAATGTACCTTGAAGTGCTTGATTAAACTTTTCAACTTTTTCTTCACGTGAGGCATTCAAAGATGCTACACTATCTAAAGCACTATTAAGATTTTCTTGATAAGTGTTCAAAGCATCGTTGTAAGAACTTGTATCCATACTACCGAAGTCACCGAGAGATTCCATATTGTTATATTATTATAATAGAAATTAAGTTTTTAAAAAAGAATTACATGTAATTAAAAAAAAAACTATAGAATAAAAATGTTTTACATATATATAATGGAATTCAATAAAAACCTATCCGACAAGATTTTGAAAAAAAGAAATATTAAAACCACTTCCTTAAATGCATACATTATGAATTTACAAAAAATACTCAAGATGATGGAACTTGAACCGACGATAAGTAATTTAGATAAGGCATTAAAAAAACCAAAAGAAATTATGGATCTATTAAAAGACAAAAAACCATCTACAATTAGAAATTATT
>Ga0208162_1001338_pt1 | contig 12925 bp, 10 predicted proteins | sample CB_VirMetaG_4_FD_184539 | JGI IMG/M metagenome (GOLD analysis project Ga0208162, IMG submission 184539) | Freshwater to marine saline gradient viral communities from Chesapeake Bay - CB_1508_1M Viral MetaG (SPAdes) (version 4) | ecosystem: Environmental > Aquatic > Marine > Coastal | place: USA... | reverse complement strand
GTCACTGATGCGTAAGCATGGCGGCAGCGGTGAGCCTGGTGTGGGTGGCATTCCGACATTTATTCCTGACGATGGCAACCGTGGCGGCCATTCTGATTTTGGCGGCGCACCTAGCGGCCGTAGCGGCGGTGAGTATGGCGGCGGCGATAGTAAAGATCCAAGCAACTTTAGCAGGGATAATTATGATTCCAAGGCTGCACAACAAGGCAAAGGCCAAAGCCAGGCAAGTTTAGACGCCCAACGAGCTGCTGCAGAAGCTGCTGCGAAGCAAAGAGCAAAGGAGCAGCTAAAGGTGCGTGAGAAAAAAGCCGCTAAAAAAACTTTGCTCGATTACACGCCTTTGGGGATATTTTCCAAATATGTAGGCAAAAAGATGCGTAGTTATTTGAGCGAGCAGCTTGATGCTGAAAACTTTGTCGATGCTATATTCGATGATCAAGGCAAGTATGTTGGCAATGTGACAAAGAATGCCCTTGGGTTTAATGTCTATAGCGGCATGAAGGTACAGGGCTACACCGGTAAATATGCTGGCCTTGTCGCGCAGCAAACGCCAGGCGACAAAGGCGATGACATAGAAACCCAAGTTGTTAAAGATTACTCTGGTGGCGAACTAAACCCTAACAGGGATGATGATGGCGTAAATCAAGTTTTACCGCCAGAGCCTGAGAAAGAGCTGAAAGAAGACGCCGACCTAGAAAACCAGGCTAAAAAGAAATACGGCCAGATGGAGCAGGTCGAAACAACACCCCAGGGGTTATTGACCAAGGCGCGTACAAGAAGACGAAGCCTGTTGGCTACAGGACTACTGACATGATGCTCGGCAACAAAAAGCCACAGAACATGGCTGGGCTGATGGGCGGCAACGCACCGCAGCCAATGTTTCAGAAAATGAATGAAACTACCAATCCGCTCGAACAGCTTATGCAAAAGGTGTCAGGCAAGACGCAGGGCCGCGCCATGGCAGGCATTAGGCCACAGAGATCAATTATGAACGGTGGTAAGACTTATGGCTAAAATCGCACCAGATATTGCCGCGCTAGACCGGCGTTACAAAACGCTGTCTGACCAGCGCAAAAACTGGGAGAGCCACTGGCAACAGCTTGCCGATTATATGCTGCCTAGACGCGCTGACATCACAAAGAAGCGGTCAGAGGGCGATAAGCGTACAGAATTAATTTTTGATGGCACTGCGCTACATGCTGTAGAGCTGCTGGCTGCAAGCCTTCATGGCTATATGACAAGCCCGAGTGTGCCATGGTTCAGCCTGGGATACCGGCAACGCCAGCTCCAAGACAGCGATGCGTCTATGGAATGGCTCGAAGACGCGCAAAAGCAGATGTATATGGCCTTCAATCGGTCTAATTTTCAGCAAGAAATCCATGAGCTGTACTATGACCTGGTGGTTTTTGGCACGGCTTGCCTCTACATCGAGCAAGACATCGATGGTGGTATGCGGTTTAGCTGCAGACATATTGCTGAGATTTACATCTCTGAGGATGCCCAGGGGCGTGTAGATACTGTCTATCGTAAATTCAGCATGACAGCCAGGGCGATTGCTGCTGAGTTTGGCGAAGAAAACCTGCCGCAGAAAATTGCAAAAGATCTTAAAGAGCATCCATACGAAGAACACACACTAATTCACGCTGTATTCCCTAAAGATGGCGTAAAGTCAGATTTGTTTTCACAAATTCAAAAGCCAGTAGGCTCTGTGTATTATTGTGAAGAAACGAAAATGAAGATACGCGAGGGCGGCTTTGACGAAATGCCGCTCTTGGTTGTGCGCTTCAACAAAGACAGCGAAAGCACCTGGGGCCGGTCGCCAGCTATGAATTGCCTGAGCGACACCAAGATGGTCAATAAAATGTCGGAGATCACGATTCGGGCAGCGCAAAAGCAGCTCGACCCACCGTTGATGGTGCCAGACGATGGGTTTTTGCTGCCTGTACGCACAACGCCTGGCAGTCTGAACTTTTACCGGTCAGGCACCAGGGATCGCATGGAGCCAATGCAAATCGGGGCAAACAACGCCCTGGGCTTGAATATGGAAGAACAGCGCCGTACTGCGATACGCCAGGCGTTTTATGTTGACCAGCTCATCCTAGATAGCAGTCCACAGATGACCGCTACAGAGGTTCTAAGCCGCCAGGAGCAGCGTTTAAGGCTTCTTGGCCCTGTCCTGGGCAGATTGCAGGAAGAACTGCTGAAGCCGCTTATAGACCGGTGTTTCGGTATTATGTTCCGGCAGGGTGCGTTTATGGCACCACCAGAAGAACTGCAGGGCATGGAAATCGATATTGAGATGATCAGCCCACTGGCTAAGGCGCAGAAGCAAAGCGAGTTGCAGAATACCATGCGCGGCATCGAGGTGCTGTCACAGATGTCACAGATCGCGCCGGTGCTTGACTATATCGACAGTGACCGCCTGGTTAACTACCTGATCGATGTGATGGGCATGCCAGCCGAGATTATCCGGTCAGACGAACAAGTTGCCATGCTGCGGCGTCAACAGAAGATCGCCCAGGCAGAACAGGCTGAGATGCAGCAGGAGCTGCAAGAAGCAGAGGTGGCTAACAAGGTCGCCCCATATATCAAAGCTACATCAGGATAATTATGGAAAACCCAGTAGAAGAATTGATTGCGGCTTACCGCCAGGTGTTCAACACGCCCGAAGGTACAGTCGTGCTGCATGATTTGAAAAAACGGTTTCATCTGTCAGTAACCACATTTGAGCGAGGTGATCCACATTACAGTGCCTTTCTTGAAGGACAACGCAGTGTGGTGCTGATGATCGACAATATGATGGAAGAAAGAAAGGCGCGCCAACAAGAAATCGAGGACTAAATGGACGAGACAACCCCAATGGAAGACAGCGGATCTCAACCCGAAGCACAGGCAGTCGAGCAAGCACCGGTTAGCTTTATCGACAGTTTGCCAGAGGATTTACGAGGCGAGCCATCACTGAAAAACTTTACTGACGCAGGGTCATTAGCAAAATCTTTTGTGCATGCCCAGCGGATGATCGGTGCTGAAAAGCTGCCATTACCTGGCAAAAGTGCGACAGAAGACGAATGGAATACTATCTACAGCAAGCTCGGCAGGCCCGATAATGCTGCAGATTATCAGTTTGACGGTGTGCAAAACCTAGAGGCTGAGGAGGTTTCTTCTTTTGCTGAGGCCGCACATAAAGCTGGTTTAAGACCGCAACAAGCTCAGGCAATGCTTGGCTTCATGGATGGCAGAGATCAGGGCATGTTTGCTCAGTTTGAGCAAGGCACCCAGGAAGCTATCAACGAAGGCTATGCAGAGCTGCAGCGTGAGTGGGGGCCAGCTCTTGATGAAAAGATTAGCCGAGCGACAACAGCTTTGATTTCGCTTGGTTTACCGTATGAGCGTGACGAAGAAGGTAATGCTTATGTACCGCTCATGGATCAAATAAGATTGAGTGATGGCCGTGCGTTAGGCGACCACCCAACGATGATTAAATTGTTTGCGGATATAGCCGACAAGCTGGGCGAAGATACCCTGGCCGGTGCCGCTACCACATTCGAGATGACGCCCAAAGAGGCGCAGGCAGAGAAATCATCTTTGACTGCTCCTGGGACGCCATACTGGGATAATCAACACCCAGAGCATAAAGCAGCAGTGCAGCGTGTTTTGGAGTTGAATGGAATTATTTTTCCTGAGGGACAAGCCTAACGGCCCCTTCCGCATGCCTGTAAGCCAGGTCGATTAGCTGGCGTAACTAGCAGTCACGGCCCCGAAAGGGATAACCAGACGCAATAAACCTATCGTAACTTTGTGAGAAGGAGATTGTGATGTCTTCACAAATCACCACCGCATTCGTGAATCAATTCTCATCGAATGTGACAATGCTCTCGCAGCAAATGGGTTCATTGCTGCGGAGTGCTGTTGATGTTGAAACCATCAATGGCGAAAAGGCGTTTTTTGACCAGGTAGGTCAGGCAGCGGCTGTTCAAAGAACTACGAGAAACGGCGATACACCGCTCATGGAAACACCCCATGCACGGCGTCAAGTCACCTTGAAGGATTTTGAATACGCTGATCTGATCGATGATCAAGACAAAATCCGCATGTTGATTGATCCAACATCAACCTACGCTCGGGCTGCGGCTGCTGCCATTGGCCGTGCTATGGACGATGAGATCATTTCAGCTTTGATCGGTTCAGCCAACACTGGCAAGACTGGCTCATCATCTGTGGCTCTGCCAGCAGCGCAAAAAATCGCTCATGGCTCTGCAGGTTTGACCATTGCTAAGTTGGTCGAAGCAAAGCAAAAGCTGGACGAAAAGTCTGTTGATCCATCTATTCGCCGGTACATTGCTGTGTCGCCAAAACAGATTTCAGATCTGTTGAACAACACAACAGTCACCAGCGCAGATTTCAACACAGTCCGTGCTTTATCGACTGGCTCGATCAGCGAGTTTGTCGGCTTCACCTTCATCGTAACTAATCGTCTGAATACCGATTCCAATAGCGACCGCCAGGTTATTGCCTGGGCGCAAGATGGTTGCAAATTGGCAATGGGTAAAGAGCCGACTAGCCGCATTGAAGAACGCGCTGACAAGTCCTACGCAACCCAGGTCTACTACTGTTCATCTTTCTCTGCGACACGCATGGAAGAAGAAAAAGTAGTTGAGATCGCTTGTTCAGAGTAAAGGAGACTGAATAATGGCTACTGTTTACTCAACACAGCGCACGAATGCTCGTGCAAACCCTGTGGTTATGAACAAGGCAAATGAGCTTGGCGGTCGTATCCGTGTAGCACATGGCGTGTATGAAGCATCAGCTTTGGCATCTGGCGATGTCATTGAAATGTTTTTGCTGCCAAATGGCGCACGGATCTTGTCAGGTTCATTAGCTCATGACGCACTGGGTTCATCCACTACTCTGTCTGTAGGCCACGCAGCCTACACAGATTCAGATGGCACTGCTGTTGCTCTCGATGCTGATGAGTTTAAAGCTGCTGCTGCTTCAACTGCCGCTCAAAAAGTGGATGTTGCTGCAACATTGGCTCTCGGCTCAGGTATTGAGATCAATGCAAATGAAGATGGCTATCCAGTAACTGTCACGATGGGCGGTGCCGCAGGCACTGGCACCATTGAACTGACAATGCTGTATGCTCTCGACTAAAACTAAGGGCAGCCCTTCGGGGCTGCCTTTTCCCTTTTACGGAGATCGCTGATGCCAAGTGTCGTTGATATATCAAACGCTGCGCTAAACATGCTGGGCGCTACAAACATTACCAGTTTGACAGAGGACAGCAAAGCAGCTCGATTGGTAAATCAGCGTTATACTGCTGTGCGTGATGCTGTTTTCCGCAGTCACAACTGGAACAGCCTGATCGCTAGAGCAGAGCTGGCCAGGTCTTCTACAGCACCAGCATTCGGATATGCCTACCAATACCCACTGCCAAGCGATTGCTTGCGCGTCTTAGAGTTTACCAACGGCGTTTTGTCGTATCCCCAGGACAACATTACCAGCAACAACAACGGCCCAGTTTATGTGGTCGAGGGTCGCAATCTGTTGACGGATGAGACTGTTGCAAAAATCAAGTATGTCACCAGGGAAACAGATCCAAATAAATATGATCCGCTGCTAGTTGATGCCATATCAGCTCGCCTGGCGTATGAGCTTTGCTACGCTGTTACAGGCAGCAATGGCATGATCGCTACCACCAAAACCATTTATGACGAAAAAATGAGAGAGGCCAGATTTGTCGATGCCACTGAGGGAGCTGCTGAACGGTTTGAGGCAAGCGACCTAATCGAAAGCAGGTTTTAGGCATGGCAAGGTCTGCCCCAAGTTTATCCAGCTTTGTAGCCGGTGAAATATCGCCGCGCCTAGAAGGCCGCACAGAGCTAGAAAAATACAAGGCCGGTGCGTCTGAGCTGCTAAACATGGTTGTACATCCGCATGGCGGTGTCACCAGGCGGCCAGGCACAGAGTTTTTGGGCGAGGTCAAAAACAGCGCAACAAAGACAAGGCTGATACCTTTTCAGTTTAAGACCAGCGACACATACATTCTTGAGTTTGGCGACAGTATCATGCGTGTGTATCGCAATGGTGGCCAGGTTCTCGATACTGCAAAAAACATTACAGGCGCAACCCAGGCAAACCCTGTTGTCATAACTAGCGCAGCACATGGTTACTCTAATGGTGATGAGGTCTTTGTTTCCGGCGTGACCGGCATGACACAGCTCAACAGCAGAAATTATAAGGTTGCAAACAAGACTACTGATACTTTTGAAATTACAGATCTGTACGGCAACAACATCGATGGAACTGCTTTTGCGGCTTATGCGAGCGGCGGCACATCTGAAAAAATATTTGAGGTTGCAAGCCCATACCCAGCGACAAAGATATTCGATGTAAAGTTTGTGCAGTCTGCTGATACCATGTACTTGGTTCATCCAGAGTACGCTGTTAGGACACTGACCAGGACAGACCATAATGCCTGGATATTTGCCGCGCCTGAGTTTACCGGCGGCCCATACTTAGATCTGAACACGACTAGCACCACCGTTAATCCTAGCGGAACATCTGGCACTAAAGCACTTGTCGCTAGTGCTGATTTGTTTGCAAGTACAGATGTTGGCCGATTGATAAAGTTTAATGGTGGTCATGCAGAAATCACTGCATTTACTGACGCCAGAAATGTAACTATTAGCATACAAAGCAATTTGACTGCCAGCACAGCTACGGTGAACTGGGAGCTAGGAGCCTGGTCTGATACAACAGGCTATCCAAGCTGTGTGACATTTTTTGAACAGCGCCTGGTCTTTGCGGCGACTACTGAAGAACCGCAGACCATGTTCTTTAGCAAGAACGGCGATTACCTAAACTTTACATCTGGTACTAATGCTGACGATGCTTTGATCTATCAAATTGCGTCAAACCAGGTAAATAACATCCGGTATCTGTCTGCAACCAGAGTGCTAACGATTGGCACATCCGGCGGCGAGTATGTGTTGACTACCACAAATGATGGGCCGGTTACGCCGACAAACGCACAGATTCGTAAATACTCTAATTATGGTACGGCGAATGTGGAGCCGGTGCAGGTTGCAGATGTGACCATGTTTTTGCAGCGAGCCAAGCGCAAGCTGCGTGAATTTAAGTATGCAGGCGAAATCAACACATCTGGTTACATTGCTACAGATCTGACCATTTTGGCTGAACATATTACCGAAGGCGGTATGCTGGGCATGGCTTACCAGCAAGAACCTGACAGCATTGTGTGGATGATACGCAATGATGGGCAGCTTATCGGCCTAACTTATCGGCGCGAAGAAGAAGTGGTTGCCTGGCACCGACACACGATTGGCGGCGCATACACCGGCACACATGAGGGGCTGGCGTCTGCTACATACGCTTATGGCATGGTTGAGAGTATTGCTACGCTGCCATCTGACAGCGGTGAAGATGAGCTTTACATGATCGTAAAGCGCACCATCAACAGCGTTACAAAGCGTTATGTAGAACGCATGAAGACATTTAACTTTGGTAACGACACAACTGAGGCATTTTTTGTAGATAGCGGTTTATCATACAGCGGATCTGCAACGACATCATTTGGTGGGCTGTATCATCTTAATGGCGAGACAGTGGCGTCATTGGTAAATGGCGCGACACACCCAAACAAAACGGTGGCTGCAGGCGCTATATCGCTTGATACAAGCGCCACAAATGCTGCTGTTGGTCTGGCATACACAAGCCGTATCAAGACGCTGCGGCTCGAAGCTGGTAGCGCAGACGGTACTAGCCAGGGCAAAATTAAGCGTATCCATTCGATTACGCTTCGGTTGCATGAAACTGTAGGTGTCGAGGTTGGCAGCTCTACAAATGAGGTTGACCGCATACCGTTTAGAACATCTGCCATGGCCATGTCTGCTGCGGTTGAGCTGTTTACAGGTGACAAAGAGATTGAGTTTCGAGGCGGCTTTGAAGAAGACGAACAGATTGTTGTGCAGCAGAGCCAGCCCTTGCCGCTGACATTGTTGGCGATTTACCCACGCCTTAACACTTTTGACAAATAGGTGATCGATGTTTGAGCTTATTAGCACAGGCTTACAGCTTTTCGGGGCTTACAACAGTTATAAGTCAGGCAAAGACGCAGGCAACATGGCTCTGGCAGTCGGGGCTAAAAATGCAACGATCATTGAGCGCGATATTGATATTGCTAATAGGCAAAAAGAAATACTACAGCGCAATCTTGAGCGTAGTAACGAGCGTAAAATGTTAGCCTTCGGCGCGTATCAAGCTGGCGCAAGAAATGCGACACTTGGCCAGGGCATGACAAGTCGTGGAACACCGCAAGACATCTTCATCGAAAATGTAAAAGAATTTAACTACGAGCTGGCTGTAGATCGTTACAACACAGAGATCGCTTTGCTTGAGCAAGATGATCTGATTGAAGAAACAAGATTGCGAGCTGAGGTTTCGCGTATGGGCGGCCAAGCTGAAAAGAGCGCGTTACGCGCACAAGGTACATCCGCGTTGATTACCGGAGCTGCAGGCGGCATTGGCACCATAGCTGATGCTGGCGGCATGGATTATCTGCGCGATGTCTGGACAGACTTGACCACATAGGGTGTGACGCATGGGAATTAAGATACCTGTTTATCGTTCTGAAGCGATGCCAACCACTGCAACCGGCATGCGGAGCTGGCGCACAAGGGTCGATAGCACACCTTTCATTCAAAAGATCAAAGCCGAGAATGAATTGGTAAATGCTTTTACCGGCACTATTGCTGAGGCTCTGGCGCTTAAAGGCAAGTCAGAGCGTGAGACTGCCGCAGCCCAGGCATTGCTGGCTGCTGAGGTTTCTATGCAGCAGACAGTGGCACAACTTGAAAACAGCAAGACGCCCTGGAATGTTATGAGCGAAGATGTAACCCAGCCAGACAATTGGATGGGCGCGGTTAATGACATTAAAGAAACAGCCAGGGCAGAACTTGGTGCCGGTGCCAGAAAAATATTCGATATTAAGTTTGGTACGCTGCAGGCGCGGTACACTGCGTCAATGCAGGAGAAAAACACCAAGCGTCTAAATAAATACGAGGTTGATCAATTCGAGATCGGCGCGTTGACCATGGAAGCAGACTTTGGAACGGCTGACACAAGCAATGTAAATATACCTTTGTACAATCAAAAGATGGCAGAGCTAGTCACAAAAGGCGATGCTCTGATTATCACTGGTAAAGCTGATGCCAGCGACATTGCACAAAGGCTGTTAGAGGTGCAGGAAAACACAGCAGAAAATGCACTTACATTTTTTATAAATGAAAGCGCATCACCTGTTTCAACCGCGCTTACATTAGCAAACGCATTGACCGGCGATGAAGCTGCGCCTGAGCAACTGCAAGCAATCATGCAAATGCCAGGTGGCGAGTATGCCTTGCACTTATTGCGGCAAGTAAAAGACAAGTCAAAACGCGCTGAAATTGTTGATGATTTAGTAGATCAATCTTTTAATCTTTTTGACAGCCAAAACAAGCTGCAAAACCAAATAGACAAGGCTGCAGACAAGAAGAAGGCCGCTGACTACAACAGCATTTTCAGCCCGAACACTGACCCTAATGAAAGAAAACGGATCTATAATAGTTTAGATGCTGTCAACTACATGACGCCGCAAATGCGTAAAGTGGCGGATGAATTTTTATCTGGCGCACTTACATTTTCTGAAAACGATGATGGCCAAACTATTTTGGATCTCGAAGATAAAGTTGCAAAAAGCAGGCTGACATCAGCCGATGTTGTTGCCGCCGCAGGAAAGCTCACACAGTCTACTTTCCAGTCATACATGGGTGATGTAGGGCAGATCCGCTCAAGAGGCGTCACAGACGCCCTGGGAGACGCCAGGATAGCATTTAGATACGAAGAAGAACGCGGCACAGACATTGAGCCGTATGAGATCGCATCGATGACTGCTTACTACAACGCGCAGCGTAAATTGCGTCAGTACGAGCGAGACAACCCAGGTGCGTCCGGCCAGCAGATCCGAGCTGAGGCGCAAGCTATCATTGCCGAAGAAAGAAAAGGCTTAAAAGGTATTATCGAGATCGAGCTGATTGACCTATTGGGAACTTTGGAAGAACGCACAATGGGACTTGTATTTCAGCCAGGCCCAAATGGCCAGCGGTTCAATTACGCCACTATCGTGGAAGAAATGAAAGCCTTTCTTGACAATAATGAAAATGGCCGTCTTGAAGCTAATCTTCAAGAAATAAACTATTACCTGCAAATGATGGCGAGTTTTGGCAATGAGTGAATTTAAACACCTATTCCGGTCTGACCCAGAAAACGATCTCGATACTGACATCGAGGTTGCAAAGTATGACCAGGCAGCAGGTTTACGCGCTATAGGTATTGAGCCGTTTCCGTTGCCAGAGAGCGGCATGGGTAGCCTAGCTGCACCGCCTAGAAACGAGACTGATCAATATTTTATGACGCTAAATGAGGTGCTTGCAAAAGGCGCTGATGTTGCAAAAGAAGCTGGCGCAGTCGCGGTACAAAGTGTCAGGCAGCCGGTGCAAGAGGGCGTAAATACTATTGTTGAGTTTTTGGGCAAACAATCTGAGCAGTTTGCAACCAGCTTTGGCGTACCGCCTGAGTACACATCTGCTACACGCCCCGACAGTTATTTGCAGGAGCTGCGCGATAGAGGTTACAACACTGACCTGCCGTTGAGCCACTATCAGCCAGAAACCGAAATAGGCATAACGCTACGCGAGCTAGGTGCGTTTGCGACATCTTTTTTGCTGGGCCGTGGGTCTAACACAAAAGAGATTGCTGAAACGACCTTAGACAGAGCTGGTCGTTGGGGACATGAGCTGATTCGCAATGTTAGAGGCGGCATCATGGGCGAGCATGCGCTGCATGTCGAGGAAGCTAACTTGTCACAGTTAGCGGTAGACCTGGGCTTTGCTGAGGAGCTGAGAGATTATTTTGAGGCTGGTTCGGCTGCAGACGCAATGGCAGAGGGGTTGTCTGAAACAATAGCGCAAACAGCAAACCCAGAAATCCGAGGCCAGGGCGACAGCTTGAGTGCTGAGGCTAGATTGTACCGCAAAGTTGATAGCGTGATGGAAGGTAATGCCATTGGCGCACTACTAACTGGCGCTATTTTGTCTGCATCCAAAGCTGCAAAAATTGCAAGACAGGCTCCCAAGACAACAGCCGCAGCCGGTGCTGCCCTGGCAATGCAGCCGGATGACGCGGAAAGCGCACCGGTCACAAGGTTAGCTAGAGATGTTTTGCGTGATGATCGTTTGGCTATGGGCAAGCCAGCTCTCGATGACGATACATTGCGGCAGTTTAGGCCAGATCAAACTGTCACGCTCGATGATGGTACGCCGTTGCCCATACAGCGTACTGTAGATGAAAACGAAATAGGCTTTTACAGCCAGGCATTCCGCGCTGTTTCTGGGTTTGGCCAAGAAAAGATGACAAGCCAGCAAGCTCGCAAAATGCTGCTGAAGGCCGGTGTCAAGCCAGATGAGATGGAATGGACAGGACTAAACGATTTATTGGCCACTAACGACAATGTAACAAAGACACAGCTTATCGATCACCTGGGCGACAACATGGTGCAGGTCGATGAAATAACGCTGCCAGCAGCAGACGATAATGCTATCGAGGCAGCCACAAACGAATTGACAGAGGAGTTAGATTATATACGCGATAACTTAACTTACGAAAGAATGACAATCGATGAAGATCCTGGCAATTGGCTTGGTCGCTCTGAGGACTACAGATACGATTTTAATAAAGAAGGTTCTGACGCGTTTTTTTATGATGGCTTGATAAAAGAGTTAAGTGAAACTGGCAGATATGACGCTGATGATATGGCTGTTATAAAAGAAGGTATTGAGGAATACACTGTTGACCCATCAAAAGACATGTCGGATTTTGTTGAGAGCGTTGGTTTTAAGTACAGATATTTAGACAGTGACATAGATGATTATTTGGAAAAGTTAGCGGAACAAGAATATAGGGACGCTCCATATTACAATTCAAGCATACAAATTGGCGGTACTGTTTATAATGTAAATGGCAATGATGACATCGGTTATGTTGTGCATCGAGAGGGATCTAACATTATTGATGATGTGTATTCATTAAATGAAGTCCAAATCCAAGTTGAGCAAGCAGCTCGGGAATACGGTGATTTGGACTACATTGATGAGGATAATTTGCCTGGGTACGCTAGGTGGGGCGAACATACTGAAGATGGCGGCAAAAACTATCGCGAGATGTTGTTGACAAACGACAATTACAAAGGCGACCCAGAGCTGCCGAAACTGTCTGACGATGACTATCCCATGAATGCTCGCTTGAAAAGGTTTAATGCGACTGGTCATTATGACGAAGACAACATTATTTACCATGTGCGCTTAAAAGACAGAGAGGCAGCAGACGGTGGCAAGGTTTTGTACATCGAGGAGCTGCAGTCGGACTGGGCGCAGCGTGGCAGAAAGCTAGGTTTTTACAACCCTGACGCCAGGGATGCTGAAACTGTCAAAGCTGAATTGGTTAGTATGGAAACACAAAAATCAATGATATTAGAAAGACTAATTTCAGCAGGTAGATTAGATGACGCTGACGCTTATGCTCGCCGTGGTTATCAAGAGCTAATTGATGGAAGCGCGTCAACCACTATGAATTATGATGCTGCGGAAATTTCTAAGCCTTACGCCGAGCTTATGAGGAAAGAAAAAGCACTTACAAAAGAATTAAATGTTGGACGCTCATTGCCTCGGGGGCCGTTTGTTGGCTCTACAGACAAGTGGAGTACATTGGCTGTAAAGCGTTTGCTGCGGTATGCGGCAGAAAATGGCTATGATTATATAGCTATTACGCCTGGGCAAGTACAGGCAGATCGTTGGAACAACGATGGGCTGGC
>Ga0208162_1001336_pt1 | contig 12933 bp, 12 predicted proteins | sample CB_VirMetaG_4_FD_184539 | JGI IMG/M metagenome (GOLD analysis project Ga0208162, IMG submission 184539) | Freshwater to marine saline gradient viral communities from Chesapeake Bay - CB_1508_1M Viral MetaG (SPAdes) (version 4) | ecosystem: Environmental > Aquatic > Marine > Coastal | place: USA... | reverse complement strand
ACGATCGCCCCAGGATATTCTCCTTGAAGTTGCTCTGCTAGTTCTTGTGTTGTTGGAAGTCTCAAGGATTCTTTTCTTTCGATTTTCATTCTATAAATGCTTCCCATCCAAACTACATCTGCAATGTATTGGTTTTGTTCATCAACTTTTTGTTGAACAGGATCTCCGCCTACGTTGAGAGTTCCATTAAAGTCACCATGAATAGTGACGCTTTCTGACATGAATTGTTGAAATGTTTTCATATCAGCAGTTCCAAGCTCTTAATGACTTATTTATTCTGCTATCTGGATCACTAGCAGTTTTGGAAGAAGTAAGTTTTTTCTTCATGCCTTTCATTCTAGCGCAAAATGATGCCCTTCTGGGATTTCCAACCTTCTTGCTTGGTGCCTTAAGGTCAGATCCTGGATTTTCTCTCTCGTAAGACTTGCGTCCTTTTTCGTTGAGTCCACCCGACTTTGCCTTTCCTTCTTTTCTTGTCCATGCTGCTGATTCAACATGGAGGTATGATTGTCCTGGTTCATATTCAGAGACGTTAAAAGTTAGTACTTTTGCGCCAGGATACACCTTGTTGATCTGATCTTGTACATCAGATCTTGTTGGTAATGATGTTTGGGGGAAGAACATTTTCAACATCAGAGAGGTACTTCTGAACCTGAAAATAACATTTACCAAATTGCCAGTTTTTGCTGGCATTCTTACTGCTTCATTTACTTCATCTGGACATGCATCCATTCCATGAATAGGGCATTCTTTGCCTCTCTTGGTATGAACACATTCTGCCTCTTCTTTTTTGACACAGTTTGGATATCTCTTACCAAACATGGTCTTCATACCTTTCTTTTCATATCCTTTCCAACATTTCTCATCAAGCTCTAATTCTTCCTTTTTAGTGCTGTTACCCCAATTGGCAGCACCTTTCTTGCGGCATTTGACCAGTGCTCCTGACGCATATGCACTGGGCCAAACTTTGTAGCGTGACTTGACTTTATGGTAGCAAGCGTCTTTCTCTCCTGCTGCTTCCTCAATGTCAATTTCGTCACCTACTTCAACATTATTTTCTGCGAACCATCCACGGTTTACTTCCAATGCACACAGCACTTCACCTTCTGAAGATACTGGGGTTTCGTCAAATGGTTCTAATTGTTTGATGCTTTCAATAGTTCCATCCTCTCTGATGAAAGCAATATCCAGAGGGATTTTAGTTTCTTTCATATAGAAAGATTGTTCTGCTACTTCATCAAAGATGAAGAGCATACCACTGTTTTGATCCAAACTTTCGCGGAACATTAACCCAAGATTGAAATCTCTAATATTGTTTGGAATTTCAATTTGGAGTGGCAGAGTTACAAAGTCTGCAACTTCAGATACTGATCTCATTTGAGTTTCCTCTGTCTTAACGTTAATTGCCTTTCCGCTTCTTTCTGGATTTGGATCCTGACGATTCTTACGACGAAATGCTCTTTGCTCCTCATCTTTGGAGAGAGCACGCTTCATCTTGCTTGAACCACATTTTGGTTTTGTTGTTTGTCCAGGTTGCTTTGCACAGGGTTTTCCTGCATACTTGCCACCTAACTGAACCCAACCAGGTTTGCCGTCAGAAGACTTACTTTTGCTAAACCAGTCATGCAGAGAAGAATCTCCACTTTTACTTGCCTCATCAATTGAAGCACCATTCTCTTTACGAAGCATACCTTGAGGGTCAACCATAAATCCTTTGGGGATAGGTTTACACTCTTTGTTGGTATAGCAGTAGTATTGTCCTTCTGGACAACGACCATTTTTTGCTTCATTCATTTCACCGCTATCAACATAGTCAGCAGCGGAATCTAAATAATCTGCTGCTTTGGTGATTTTTGATTGCACCCAAGCTTCAAGTTCACCTTCACCTTTCATTTTTGAGCGAAGTCTTTTAGCAGCACTCATTACCGTAGCAAGTTGTGCTCTTGCCATAGAATATTCGTGGTCTTTCTTTTCGCTCATCACTCAACTGGTTTAGATTTAGTTTGTTCACCTTTTGCTCTTTTTGCTCTTCCGGCACAATGTGCTTTCTGAGAAAACCCTTTCGGATTAGAACAATCAATACTCTTTTTATATTTATTAGACCACTCTTCTTGAAACTCTTTGAATGTTTTCATAATCCTATGATTGTTAGTGGATCAGTCAATGTAGTCACAGAAGCAATTCCAGATGAGATTACAACACTGCTTCTTGTTTGGAAATTAATAGTATTTGCAGTTCCTACAGAAGTTCCACCACTATTGACTCCCACAACTTGATTATTAACCCACGTCTGGACTCCAACGGTACTGCTGGACAAAACATACCCATCTGCAGGGGGTTTTTTAATGTTTCTTTGACTAATGAGTTTAGGCATTAGTTAGCAGTCTCCAAAATACTGAGTATTAATTTAAGTGTATTGTCAGCACTACCACTAATCTTAATTGAGTCACTTGTTTCCAGAACTAACTTTCCATCAAGAGGAATGAAAGCATCATTTACTGGAACAGTTGCCTGTTTGATAATTTCAGTTGTAGTTGAACTTCTTACATGTGACATTGTTACTGTCGCATCTGAAGCTCCATAATTTGTTACGTGAGCATACAAAACAATTGCTGTATATCCAGTTGGAGCAGTGTATGCTGTTTGATCTCCAGTTGTGATTTCTAAAGTTTCTGTTTGAAACCTATTGAGTGCTAGTTGTGCCATATTAACTGAGTGCTAAGATAAAGGGTGTCATTTCTGAGAATAAACTCTTAGTGAAGGCTCTTCCACTAATCGTACCAGTATTTTGATTGATTTGTAATTCGTCACCTATTCTAAAGTTACCAGCTTGGTCTGTGCTGGTATAAACAACTCTTCCGCCATTAGTGGTTGAAACTTCATTTGCTTGAATTGTAACTCCACCTCGTTTAGGAGTTGCGGAAGTAATGTCGTTACCCGATCCAACATATTCAAAAGTATGTGAACTAGCAACAATTCTGCTTACTTGATGGAAGTATGCAGTTGAACCAACTCCAACAGTATTAATTAGATTTTCATCTAATGTCAAAGTAGTAATTCCAGCGGTGACTGGAGTTGAACTATTTATTGTATAGTATATCGGTGACATACTCGCTGTTGCTGTAGCATTATTTGAACCAACATTTGGACTACCGATTGTAATTGTTGGTGCTGATTCATACTGACTTCCACTGCTAATAATTGTGATTTCGGAAACAGATCCATTTTCTATTGTTGCAAAAGCAGTTGCAGTTTCTCCATTTGGACCAGTTGGGGCATCAATGGTCACTGATGGAGTAGATGTATAACCCGTTCCTCCTGCTGATACTGCAATCGTGTCAACTGATTGATATAACTTGTCAAAGTAAACCAATTGACCATCATAAGGTCTAGTAGTCGTTGTAATTGCAACAATTACATTATCTTGAGATGCAGCAGCGGAGGAAGTTACAATTCCAGAGAACTGGAGATCACTTACACCATCTGAAACAAGTCCAAAAGTACCAAAACTTGAATTACTATTTGTGAGATCTGCTTGTCCACCTTTATGGCAACTAATTGCTTCATTGCAGCAAATAGTAAATACTGAAACTAATTGAGCAAATCCTTGATTCGTAATTGCAACCCCAACTCCACCTTGATTGTACTGAGTATAACTATCACAAACTATTGACTTGAGACCTTCTGCTTGAGCACCATCAACTCTTAAACCAGTTCCAGTTGTTGTGTTACTGGTACAGTTTTGGATGTATGGACTTTCCCATTTTCCACCACCAATATTTGCCGCAAGTTCAGTTGTTGGGAAACCAATTGCAGCAGAAGGAGCAATATGATTGGTAAAGGTCATATTTGCAATATAACATCCCTTTCTTACGTGGAAGATGTCCTTAGTTGCTGTATTTGGTGTAACTGTTACTGTTTTAAGGTCGTCTCCAACTACTGAAACAAAAGCAGGAACTTCAATTGGATTGTTTTCTGCATAGTTACCAGCAAGAACTTTAATAATTGTTCCAGTGGTTGCAATTCCAACAGCAGATGCAATCGTTAGTTTTGCATTATCAATTGATGTTCCATTATGCAAATCATTTCCATCTTTTGCAACATATAGAACATTAGGCGCAGAGTTAATACCAAGAGCATTTCCACTAATAGTTACATTATCACCAATGATAATATTTGAATTGGTGATAGTAACAATACCAGATGTGACTGTATTGTTGTCACCATCAATAGTGACTGATCCTCTACCAACTGTCAGGATGCCAAGAACCCTAGCATTACCATCAACCAAGAGTGCAGTTGTTCCAACACCGACGGTTACAGTTCCAATACCATTAGAAGAACCAAGTGTTGTAATTCCAGTAACCGATAGATCACTTATTGTGACTTGATTGTTAAATATTGCTGGTGTATCTGTAACAATATTATCGGTAGATGCAACTCCTGTCAGTCCAGAACCATCTCCACTAAAAGTTGTTGCAGTGATAACTCCCGTAGCATTTATTCCAGTACCATTAAGAGTTATTGCTGTACCAACAATTGTAGTTGAAAGAGTTGAGATTCCTGTTACTGATAATCCACCACCAACTTGTATATCAGATCTTGCTGTAATAACGCCAATAGAATCAACATTGGTTACGTCATCATAAGAAATTGTTCCTGCAACTGAGATATTACCAGTAAATTCCGCATCACCCTGAACAAATAGAGTGACGCCAGATTTTGCTGTTGTAGTTCCGATTCCAATGCTTTTGATAGTATGAATACCAACGGAATCAATTCCCCAAGTTCCACCAGCACCAGTATTTCCAGAAATGCTGATATCAACAACATCACCATTTACCTTAAACGTATTTCCAAGACCAATAAAGTTAAGAGTTTTTACTCCCTCTTTGATTAAACTTCCAGCAGATTGGATTCCAATATTTCCGATTGCCGTACTTGCAATACCAACCCACTTTGTTCCGTTGTAAATTAGGAGTTTATTAGTTCCTATTCCGGCATCAAAAGTAACATCATCAAGATCTTTGATAAATCCTGCACCACCTCCACCAATGGTAGAAATCTGTTGTTGGATTCTATTGATGAACAATCTGTAATGACCTGCAAGATCATCAAGAGTGGCAAATTTTTGATCCATTGGAGTTAATGGATCTGGTTGTTTACCAACAGATTCTTTTTCGCTAGGTGGTTCGTTTAATAAACCCTCTTGTAATTCCTTTTGCTCAGACTTAATTAACTTTACAAGATTAAAAAGTTCTTTAATATCAGTCTTTACATTTTTAATATCATCATCATAATATTTGACTTCAGGCAATTCTGAAATTTCTGTTTTCAGATCACTGAAGTACTTGAGAAGAAGTTCGTCAGTTTTTACACTTTCGTCAGTCGCTTCCTTAAGTTCTTTCTTAATATTTTGTTTGAGTAAATTATATTCACCAAGTATTTGCTTCTTTAATTTTCTATCATCATCCTTAAATTCTTTATGGTGACCCCACATTCGCATTGAGGTCTCTTTAATTTCTTTCCAAATTTTTTCTTTTTCAGCATCAAATCTAGTGTTGATACTTTCTCTTAGTTGATTTAAATCGGTTCTAGTTTCAAATTCTTTTTTATCAAAATGTTCTGCAATCTGATCAAGGTCATACTCAACCTTACCTCTTAGACCTTCAACTGCATCATGAACTTTGACAAAATCATCGTCAATGACACTAAATGTTTTTCCAATCCAAGAAAAATCAGGAACTTCGTTTACTTCATTGACCCATTTTGGAAATACTGGGATTTCACTTCTTACCTTTTCAATATCTTCCTTAAGTGCTTGAAGATCCTCTTCATAGTACTTTGGTTCTGGAAGTTCGCTGACATTTTGGTTAATTGAATCTAATCTGTTTTCGATAGATTCAATTTGCTCATCATAATATTTTACTTCAGGAAGATCCGAAACAAACTTTGAAAGGTTCTCCTTAACACTATCAATTTGTTCGCAGATAGCTTCAATCTCTGCTTCGTAATATCTTACTTCAGGTACTTCTGGAATATCTTCTCTTACCCGAGCAATTTCTTCTACTAACTGCTCAAGTTCTTTGTCGTAATACTTTATTTCTGGAATGTCAGGTATCTCTTCTCTGACATTGTTGATTAAACGTAAAAGTTCTGGCCAAGGAGGAACTATATCTTCTATTTCTGCAAAAGGTTCACCATTTAAATCTTCAATGGTTTGAGTTTCTTCTACTAACTCTTCCTTCTCAATAAAATCTTCCGCAGAAGGTAAGTTCTCATTTACCTCTTCTGCAAGATAATCATTAATTGATGGTAATTCACTATTATCTTCAGAAAAATCATTTACTGAAGGCAAATCCTTTTTTGACATCGTATTAGTATCTTTTGTACTTCGGGATTTCTCTCCCTCTGTTTATTTATCCTGTTCCTTCATTCCAGTTTGCTTTAATAACTTTGTCAGGTCTGCCGTTGATCCAACGAACAATGCATTCGTTACATTAGTTGGACCTTTTGATCTTTCCTCTTCTACGTCTTTTAATTTTTTCTGCAAGTCCATTAATTTATCTGTCGCATCAGCAACATTTTTAATTAGTTGTCCTGCAACTTCATATGCTCTAGGCATTTCACTTTCTTGAGCCAGTTCAAGAATACCATTTATTGCTTCTTGTCCCTTTTCAATGATTGAATATAAATTACCTCTAGTATATTCGTAATCTTTTTGAATGTCCTCAGAACCCGATTTGACTTTTTCAATCTTTTTTTCGATATCATTAGATTTAATCTCCACCTCAATTTCTGATGCTTCAACATCAAAGGTTTTATTTAATTCATTAAATTTATCTTTCATAATCAAGAAATCGTACCACTAAATCCAAAGTCATCTCCGAGTTCAATCAGACTATTGTCTGTAGAGGTTATTTTCTTAATCGCAGATCCTCTTACATGATCTCCAGCCGTAGATCCATCTTGACCTCTCTTAACTGTCAATTTATTTCCAGTTATTGTCTTGATGAACATTTCCTCACCATCAACATCAATGTATGTGGATTCACTTAATCCGCTAGCATCGTCCACTTCAAGAACTCTTGTGGTTGCTGTGATGTCAATAGAAAGGTTGGTTGCAACATCATCATCATAATCTTTAAGTGCTCTTGGAGTAACAGCATAAGAAAGATCTCTTGTTGCGTTGCTTGTATCTGTGCCTTGAATATAACTGAGACGTACATTTTTGATAATGTCTCTGGAAGCACTGGATACTGGTCCAAAAAGATATGTTTTTGCTGTGAATCTTAAAGTATACAAAAGAACTCTTCTTGTAGAAAAATCACCCTCATAATCATCTTGAAAAGTAATGTTCTCCAAAACAATAGGAACATCTCTTTTTTCCTTTAATGATTCTACAAGTTCTATTGTTAAATTATACGCTGGTTGGAAGTAAGGTAAAATTTGTTCTACAATTTGCAAAGCATCATCATTTAACTTGCACATGATGCTCAGTTCAAATTGCATGTTGTAGGGAACTGGCATGTAAGCCTTTTTAGTTTCAGTCCCATCATCTGGGTCTTTTACGATGAATGTTTGAGTGGTGCTTACCTTTCTCTGTGGATCATAGGTTAAACCAGTAAACTCAAACGACATTCTTGGAAGAGTAATCGCAGTTGACTTATTCAAGTCTGCTTGCTGTTCAATTCTTGCCAGAAACTTTTGAGTTGGACCATATGCCAAAGGAACTCTAATCTCAGATCCTTCCTGCTTAATAGTAATTGAATTAAACAAAGTTCCGAAGGAGATAATCGTCCTTCTTAAAATTTCGTTATAAAAATATTCAAACATTGTGTAGTTCCTTTGACATTAACTAGTAGCCTTAAAATTTATTTAGGGCATACCAAATGGATTTCTTTCTGTAAAATCTATAATTGAATCTGCTTCGGACTCAATATTAAAGTTATCCGCAAATTCATCATCAATTGGATCAAGAGTAACTACTCTCAATACACGAGATGCTGCTGAAGTTCCACCAACAATTCTTTCTCCTTCAACAAAGGTTCCAGAAATGGATGCAATCTTAAGTTGATTCGTTACAGAATTCCAAACTCTTACTCTTGCAGTTGCTCCACTGATTGATCCAGTTACAATTTCATTGAATGCATAATCTCCTGTAGAATCAAGAGATGGTGAAGAGATTGAAATCGTAGGAGCAAAACTATATCCAAGACCAGCGTTTGTAAGTCTGATAGCAGTGATTGTTCCTGCAGTGCTTACTACAGCAGTTGCAGCAGCAGAAACTGTTGTTACACCAGGTAAGAATATTTCATTTGTAAATGTAATAGTTGGAGTTGTGGTGAATCCAGCACCACCATCTGTGACTGTTATAATGCCAACAACACCATCACCAATGTACGCTGTAGCTGCCGCTCCAGACCCGCTAGCACTGATGAATCTTACATTTGGTGCCTGAGTATACCCTGCACCTGGATTAATGATATCAACCCTCTGAACGGACTCTGACGCGGCATTAACGTTGTCTGTACAAGCAACAATGCCACTAATCATAGAAGCAGAAGCAACACCAGTAATACCTCCAGATGGTGCAGAAGATATTGCAACTCTAGGTGCTCCAATATAACCACCACCTCTGTTTACCAAACTAATCAGTCTGATACCACCAGAAGTTATAATTCCAGCAGTCGCTGCCGCAGTTGCACCAGTTCCAACTAGAGTGAGAGTTTGTGTTGGACCAAGAATTGTAGAGAGACCATCTTCGGTTGATCCATCAAGTTCATTACCAACCAACGTATCATCAATTTCATCAATTCCAGTGTCAATGACTTCATCTTCATATCTGAAGAGTTCGCATTTCAGTTGATAAACATAATTTTTTTGTAGTTGATAAAATGGTTTTTCGTGCTCAACAAATTTAATTTCAAAGAGTCTATCGCCAAGTGGAAAATAAATAAGATCTCCTTCTTTTGGTCTTGTTGATAGTTTTATGTTTGCTTCATTCTTAATTAATGGTGAAATATAATTTTCAAATCTTTCTTTAGAAATTATCAAACTTATTTCATTTGATGCTTGAATTCCAAATTTTGAAAGAATGTTTACGTTGTCTCCATATCCTTCAAAGTTATCAATGTATGCCTCAATGGGATATGCATCATCAAAAACAGACTGAACAACTTCTCTAAGTATTGTTTTTTCAGTTATATACTTTCTTGGAAGATAATGAACATCAACACCATACATCCTCAACTGCTCGTTGATTAGATCTTGGACTAAACTTTGCTCAGATCTTGAACCCTGTTGAAAAAATGGATTGAGCATAATTTTAACCGATCATGTCTAAAGGTGGAAGTTCGTATGTATTTGACATCTGCTCCCTGATTAAATCAAGTTCTTTTTGTGCATCATCATAAAGTTGTCTTCCGTTCAATTCAACTCCACCGGGAAGTTTAACACCCTGAAACTTGATCAGATTTTGACCCCATTGCCTCTTCATTAAAGCGGTCAAATACCTCTTTAAGAAACTATCATTATATACTCTAGTATAATCATTTGGATTCAGTGCTCTGTGGCAATCTATGATAATATAATCGCCTACAGTAGCACTTCCCCAGTCAATATCCAAATATAGTCTGTCTTGTCTTTGATTAAATCTAACTTGCTTTTCTGTTGTCAACAAAAAATCAATGTCTGAAAGATATGTTTTAGTCATTGCATAAGTTAAGATCTCAGTTGATCCCCAATAGTAAATATCGTTCAGGAATAACTGATATTTAACACTAAACATATTATTTGTTGTAGTGTTTGATCCATCAAAGCGAAATATTTTATTGATACCAATTACTTCTGGTGGTATCTGTAAATAATTGCTGTTTTCGTTATATGTAAAGGTAACTGCAGTTCCTACAATTGTTGATGTTGCAGTTGTTGTTCCAATTCCTGCAGTGGGATTGTTACCAGCAGGAGCTCTTCCCCTATCAATGTCTCCCTGTGTTATTTGATATTTAAGATATACTTGCGATACTCCATCAAAATGTCTCTCTTGGAAATACTGAATAGCATCATCAACAAGATCTTCTACTTGCTCATCAGCAATATTAATTTCCAAGACAGGTGCTCCCAACTGCCTTTTGCAATAATTTACCAGTTCTTGCCTTGTAGATGGTTGAGCCATTTATCGTTCTGTTCCTTAGTAATATTTATGGTGCAGATGAAATACCAGGAATAACCATAATATTTCCATTCACAATATTATAAACAGTTGAACCAGAACTTACTAAAACGTTATAAACATATCTCCCCTCAGACAAACTTCTTGTGTCTGTTGATCCTAGAGAAACTTTAAATACTCCTCCCGCAGCACTAGTAAATCCAACATTAAATGTTGCTGCAGGATAAGAAGAAGATCCGATTGAAACGCTCTTTGCCATTTGAGCAGATCCTGTCCAATCGGTAAAATTAAAAGCAGAACTTGCTGTGCTGACAACTGTAAACTGAGTAGAAAAGTCCGAACCAGTATTAATTGTCAAATTGCGAGCTACAGGTACTCCTGCATCGGGATCAAATGTTATATTTTGACTAGCCATTTGGTATACCTATAACTTGCATTGTTTCTTGTTGTTTATAATAAAGTTTACAAAAACACTTTGCAATGTTTCTAAGTGAATCATAATCATTACAATTATCTATCTCAGAAGCAAGTTGAGTATATGCAAAACTCTTTGCTAAGTTTGTGAGTTCTATTTTATTTGGATCCATTTAATAACTCCCTTAGTAACGATTTGATTTCATTAATGTCATCTTTCATACTAGCAACTTCTTCCTCAATAGATTGTACTTTTTGAGACTTTTCAACTTTCACGGAACGTCTTGCAAGATATTGCTCATATTCTAATTTATTCACATTCACGATTGAATTTGTGTTCGGATCTCTTGCGAGATCCGAATGTCCATCTATATTGTACATATCAAGCAAGTGCGATTACTCTGAGATCCTTCACTCTAGGAACAAAGACTTGATTTGTTCCAGTCAACAGAATCTTAATTCTGTAATTTCTAAATGCTGGTAAATCGTCAGCAGTAAAGGTATAGTCTCGGTATTCAATGCTGCTGCTATCAAATCCATATGCGTTTGTTTTTGGAATCAAAGCATCAGGACTTCCATCATTATTCTCGGGTGCGATTACTTGCCCCTTTGTATTGAGGTTTGCGTATCCTGGGAATGGAATATAAATTGGATCAAATCCCTGTTGATCACTAATCGCATAGAACACTCTGATATCAGATGTGCTGTTAATGTGAGCATTCAGAAGAACTTTGAGTGAGGTTGCAGAATTTTCCAGAACAATTTCTTTGGAAAGATATTGACAAGCAGTTGGATCACTTTGAATTGTATTTACTCTGTTGTCCGTAGCATAGTTTGTGATGACACTATTCAGTCTGTTTGATGTAAGGATAGCACTAACTCTTTGTGCGTCAACTACAGGAGAAATTCTTGTATCAGTTGTATCCAACTGAACTCTCAAATTCAGAGACTTACTTCCTGGAATAGTAGTAAGATTATTCTCTGCATTAATCTTGGAGTAAATTGCTCTAGGAGTATCAAGATAATTAATTTCACCAATAGTTGCAGTCTCAAATCCTTTGTCAATGTATGGTATTTCAGTTCCACTGAGACTACTTGATGAAGTTGTTCTCACTTGAGCACTGATTGTAGTTCCAGGAACAGTAACGTTCTGTACAATTGGTGTTATGATTTCAAATGGTATATTTTGAGTTGCTTTAATCTTATAACCACCAGTTGATTTAGTTTGATTGAGATAGAGAACTGGATATCCACCACCATCAGTTCTGGCAGTTCCAGTCGCTGAAGACATATCAAGATTAATATTATAAGAGTCAAAGGAAATTGGATTGCTTACAGAAACACTGGACAAGTCATGTGAAGTGTTTATTCTCTTGAGAGAAACTCCACCAAGTTCATATTTGTAAACTGGGGTTCCAACAGGATAAGTGATTTGGTTGGTTCCTCTTACAATGTCACCCCCGATTGTATTTCCAGAAACTGAGGTGTATTCAATAATCTCATCGCCAATTTGAAGGTAACCAACGTTTGTAGTTCCGACTCCAACATTTTCAAATGCAGAGAAGCTAGAAGCACTATCAACCTCAATATCTGCTACAGATCCAATTTCATATGTTGCAGTAAGTTTTGTTGGTCTTATGTCACTTTGAGCTCCAGATATTTCAACTCTATTGTTGTTGAAATACATTCCATGATTTTTATGATTAACTTTAATGTGACGACCATCATTGATAACATTAATTGATGTTGGAACTACGTTTCCACCAAATGAATGATTCAGGGTTGTAGTTACTCCCAAACTATTGGTGTACTGCATTGTAAATCCAGCACCAGTAGTGAAGTTTCCTTGAACATTGTCCAGGATAAACTCATTTGTGCTTGCAATTGAGACAAGAGAGAGTCTCATATTTGAACCCAAAGAGTTGATTCCTATCGTGCTAACTCCAACAACATCACCAATACTATAACCAGTTCCACCAGCAAGAATCGTAGCACCAATAGCAACACCATTGGAGATGGTGACATCTGCTGTTGCACCTCTTCCACTTCCAGTAACTGTAACAAGATTGACTCCACTAAATGTTAGTGATCCACTTCCAGGAGTATAACCAATACCAGAGTTGATTACGTTCAGAGTTCCAGTTGCGATTCCCGCAGTCTTTGTAAGATTACCAGTTGCATTAGTACCAAGTTGAGAAACTGTATTTCCGAACTCAATTGTATCTTGTAAAGTTGATCCTAAACCAACTCTAATTTGTCTTGAATTTAATACCAGTGAGTTGGGTTGCAGAGTTGGAACTTGTGCATTACCAGAACTTAATTCTGGGTTGTAAAATTCAACACTT
>Ga0208162_1001332_pt1 | contig 12947 bp, 29 predicted proteins | sample CB_VirMetaG_4_FD_184539 | JGI IMG/M metagenome (GOLD analysis project Ga0208162, IMG submission 184539) | Freshwater to marine saline gradient viral communities from Chesapeake Bay - CB_1508_1M Viral MetaG (SPAdes) (version 4) | ecosystem: Environmental > Aquatic > Marine > Coastal | place: USA... | reverse complement strand
CTGTCCAATTACCCATAATTATGTTGATAGAAGAACCTATCATTTGGCAGTCTTTAGTGCATATCTAAGTCTTTTTGCAAAATTACTATCAAAACCATTCTTTCTTGAAAAGGCTACACCTCTACCAATGGTTTCAAAAGGATATAGTGCTTTATACTTAGCATACTTAGTTAATCTAGCAACCTGTCTTATTCTCATACCAGCAGATGTACCTGATGATTCTCTACCATACCTTTCCCATATACCTTCTGTACCCTGACCACCTTTAGGCACACCAAAAAAGTATTTCTTTTTATTTCTTCTTATTTGATTCAATGCGCCCTTAGTTATATTACCTGATGGGTATTGTGCTATGTTCGTTACATTCTTATCATTTGGCACTACTATTGATGACCTCTTAGGTGTTCGTGTGCCACCATCAACTTGCAGCTTCATGTAGTCTTGTCTTTTCTCTTCTACATATACAACAGCAATTAGTTCTGTTTTCTTTGCTTTCTGTACTCTAAATCCTTTTTGAGTAAAGTTAGTTGGATTATCAAACTTTTGTTTTGTTTGTGCCTTATAGCTCTTATGTAATGCAAAAGCTGTATCATTTAGTGCTAACATAGTTGCAAAAGGTATTTGTTTCTTTTGCACATCTGTTGTCCACTTTGTAACCTCTTTAATATTATCTCTAATATCTAATCTCATAACTTTCTCCAAACACTTTTACCTTTAAACTGTAGACCAAACTCTTTAGCTTTTCTAACAACTGTTGATTGTGATACACCAAGACTTCTTGCTACATCGTATGATGATTTCTTTTCATTTATCTTTTGTTTTAAATATTCTGCTTCTATTTGTTTCTTCATAGTTCCTCATAATATTCTATTAACTTATTAATATACCAAACACACTTCTTTAAGTCTTGTATGTTGGCATCCTTGTATTTATGTCTATGTAAATACTTTATTGCATTACCTTCTAAGTATGCAGGAAATTCTCTACCTAATTGCTGCTTAATATATGTTATACATTCAATACCACTCTTGTTGTAATGTGGTGGATGGTTTACTAAGTCACTCATTTATTTCTCCTTATCAATTCTCGTTTACATTTAATTCTTAATTTTGGACTGGCATTAGGATTATTAAGCACTTGCTCTAATTCACTTGTAGGTGTTTGTTTCATATAGAAGTGTTGTGTAGTCAGCTTACCTGTAGCTCTATCTTTTATTATTTGACTTCTTTTGAATTTAATAGGCATTTATGTTCCTCAGTTAATGTATCTATTCTTAAACAATAATCTTTGTATATGTGTACTGGTATTAAGTAAGCATCAATCAACTTACCCTCAATCATAAAACCAATACTTTTATTTATCTTTTTCTCTAGTATGCATCTTCTAATATCTTCTGTAGATGCCCAATAGATTTTAGATTCTGTAATGTAAGCAAATATATCAGCAGTTGTTGCATCAATACCTGACTTACTATGTTCGCACATAGCTTCAATAAATATGTTTCCAGTCTTATCTGTCTGCTTATCTCTTTTAACTTCTACTGATTTATTTATTTCAGGAATCATAATGTCATACTCTTTATGATTTCCTTCTTGTTTGTATGCTGTTGAATACTTTCTATGTATCAAACTTAATATCAAACTTTCTCCTTGCTCTCCAAATGGTAAATCTTTATCAAAAAACTTATTCATTTCTTTTTCTTCTTCTTCTTTCCAAATATCTTATCCCAATTAGCATCAACCTTCTTCTTATCTTCAGGTCTACGTTTACTACCTTTTCCCATAAGTAATCCTCTCAAAAGTAACATCGCCATGCTTGTTAGTTAAAAATTGTTTTGCTTCTAGGAAATCAGATGGTATCGACCTAAACATTTCTTCCATACTAAAAAACATGACATCTGTTTCCTTTTTATGGTTTTCCATCATTATAGCTTTCTCATCGTTATAATCACAAACCAGTATGACTTTTTTATTAAACTCATAACATCTGACATATGGTTCAAGTTCGTTATATCCGTTAGCTTTTATCTTTTCTACTAATGCATCATAAGCACGAAACATCATATCAATCATCTGTAGTTTCTTTTTGCCAGTATCCTTATCCATAGATTTATCAAACATTATCTTAGCTCTGCCATACTTTATCTCTAAATCAGTACCAACTAACTTATATATACGTTTCATGTTTCCATAGCGTTTTTGTATGTCTGACTCCAAATCGCGTAGTTCTTTTAATCTTTTTTCTGTTTCAATATCTATATATGTTTTCATAAAATATTACCCATTTTACTCTGACTACTCTGAAGTCCTATAGGACTTCTTCAGAGTTGGCAGAGCAAACTTATGGCTTTTGTCCTTACTCTGCCACTTTTTAGTCCAAAATGGCAGACTTTTGGCAGAGTTAGTCAGACTTATCAAAGTTTGGTAAAACATCCTCATAATCTCCATGTTGCCATAAATGCTCTTCTTCATAATGTATAACTTTATTTTTATCTCTTAATTGTCCTAACACCTTACTAATTTGATTAGGTGTCATATAACTACCATCAGATTTTTGCACCTTATCTGCTAAATCTTTAGGTTGTAATTTAACATCTTGTGGTGCATCAGGATTCTTACTCATGGCTAATATCTTTAATTGTGCTAATACATTCTTTTGATTAGGTGTCATATTAATCTTTTTTTCTTTAGTTAAGTCGACATCTGTCTCCTCTAAGTATCCTGATGTAAGATTTAAACCTTCTCCTATAATCTCTACCTCTTTAAATACAAATGCTTTTTCTTGCATACCTTGTCCATCTTTATTCAAAGTCTGCTCAAAAGTAACAAACATTTGCTCATGTGTAGATTCACCAATAATCTTATCTTGTCTTTCTACCTTAAATTCATAATCTAATGATGCACCTAATACACTAGAACCTCTTGCTCTATCTCCATTACCATGTCCAGTATGATGCACTAAACAAACACAACAACCATAATCAGATATAAGTCCATCTAATTGATTAATAAAGCTACCAACATCTTCTGCACTATTTTCATTACCTATAAAGTTCCTTTGAAATGTATCAATAACTATCATGCCAATATTACCTTCTAGCTCTTGTATGTAATCAATTTCATCTTTTAGTTTCTTAAAATCATCCTCATCATTAATTCTTACTGCTCTGTCAGATAAATATAATGGCACTTTATGTAGGTCATACATACCTTGTTGCCAAGCTGCTAACCTTCTTTTAACTCCTCTCTGACCTTCACCACATACATACAATACTGGTGCTTTATATGATTTATTACCATAAAAGTTTCTACCCTTTGCTATAGCACATGCCATAGAGATAGCTATAAAAGACTTACCACTCTTAGGCTTACCAAACACACACATTAAAGATTCTTTCTCGCATACATCTTGAATCAACCATTCAGGATTAGTTACTTGTTTTAATACCTCGTCTGCTCTTGTAAAACTTACTTGCCCTATAGACTTCATAGGATTGCTTACAATGTATTTAACTAACTCATCTGAATCCTTAAAATAACCTTTTTCATTTGCATCCCATAAATCCCATGTATCTTCAAAATCTTTAGGTGGTTTAGCTATAGTGACTCTACAACCATTTTTCTTTAAATATGTTTGTATATTACTAGCACACTTCTTTCCAGCTTCATCATTATCAGGAAAGATATAAACTTCTTTACCAAATATAGGACTCCAATCTGCTTTATCCCAACCATTAGTACCACCATGCCAAGTGACAGCATCATAATCTTTTGCTATCTTCTTGCATCCTATACACGCTTTCTCTCCCTCATTAATTATTACTGGTTTATCAGGATGCTCTCCTTTGTAATAAATAGGCATTAATCCATTAGGTCTTTTCATATTCCAAGAACCATCAGGATTTTTAGAAAAAGGTGCGTATTTTTGCTTTATATAATGCGAAGAGGGAAACCTCATTACAAAAAATTCAGGCGAGTATTGCAGACTTATAAGTGCCTGAGAATGAAGTTCCCTCATTTTTTCTCTTGATAATGATTTTGTGCCCTCTGACAGATTTAGGGGAATCTTTAGTAAGGAGTTGTCAGAAGGCACTCCATCATAACCATATTGTTTCAAAACTTGTTTAATGTCTAAATTGTAATGCTTAATTAAGTCTGCTATTCCCCCACCAGTACCAGCTTCATGGTCAAACCATTGTCCAGTATCTTTATTTAAAACTTTAGAGCCATGACGACCCCACCTGAGTTCATTACCTGTACTCTTGGTAGGTTCGCCAAAAACTTCTTTGCATACATCAGGTGCAATCCTGACCCAATCTACTTCAGAATGGTATGTCGTCATCTGTTAGTCCTTTTGACTCAGTTTCTTGCACTCCGACATCTACATTAGATGCCCATTCAGGTATCACAAATTCAGGTTTTCTTGGTTTGAATCCAACAAAGTCAAATTCTATCTCAGCAGACTTACCAAGACCTACCTGTATATGTTTAGCACTTTTATATTCAAAAGTAGGTAAACCATCTTTACCCTCTTTATCATTCCAAAAAGCAGCTAACATTTTGTTAAATGTAGATGATTCAGAAAAACTAAATCTTTGCCATAACAAAGGTCTTTCTAATCCATCTGTATATAACCATGCTGAAAAAGCTCTTTTAAAATCATCAGAAGGCTTTTCACCTAAAACACCAAACTTATCATCCCATGCGAATTCATAGCCTGATGTGGGTGTAAATCTACCCCAACCTGATTGAAATGTTGCAGGGTCAAGTTGCAAATATTTAAAATTTACAGCTTCTTCACCTACATAAAATTGCAAGTCAGCACTTTTAAATGCAAGAAATGAACTGGTAGGACTACCAACATTCATTCCACCTAAAATATCAACCATAATACTCTCCTTATAGTTTTAATGTATAGACAGCTTATCTATACTGGTTAAATATTGAACTTCAAGATGATGATAATTTCTCTCCTTAAAGTCCTCGTAAGTATCGTCATTTATTATTCCTAATATTTCCAATACTACGTTCATTCTGTCGTAAGCATCACGACAAAAACTCTCAAAATCTTCTTCATTTATTGAATACACTTGCTTTCTTCAATATTTGCTTATGCTCTTTACATAAGGTTCTCAGGCTACACATATAAGTGACCTGATTATTAACTGGCACATTATCACTAATTAACCATGCTGGTACATTACAATAAATGTCATGCCTATCAAACTTGTATACCAAGATAGGTATATACTTATCTTTTGCTGCAACAAGTACCTGTTCCCACCATGCTTGTTTATACATATTAGTAGATGTCTGACCATACCTTTTACATTCAATAGCAAAGTTATCCCAATATATGTCAGCTTGTCCTTTGTATTGGGTTTGGTCTAAGTTTCTTTTAACTAAATCAGTACCACCTTGCTTTTGAATATAATCATTAATTAACTTAACAATATGTCTTTCAAAATTATGTCCTTTTCTTCTACTGTTTGTCATCTTCTAAGTAATCAAAAAATTTTATGCTTATAGCACTAATAATAAGACATATAAATATAAATACAAATATTAAAGCTAATGTTTCAATCATGGTATTCAATAACTTCCTTTTTTCTTTTATCTCTAAATCTTGTTACAGACTTATTACCAATTCTAATTGTGTTATAGCCATTAATATTATCAACATAGATAGACCAGTCATTCTTCTCAGCGTCTAGTCTTTCTCTCTGCTTATCCACTATATCTTTATACTGGCTCATTGTTTATTCTCTTTATCAGCTATCATACCTAGCTTCATTAAATATTCAGCAGTCTTACCAATATCCTGTCTAGTAGTAGCTGCACGAATACTAAGCTCTAAATGCATATCATCAGATACCCATATAGCTTTTTTAGTGTTTTTTGGTTCATTCATTTTTTTTACTCTCCAATATCAATATTATTCTTTATTTAGTTTATAATCAAGTTAAGGGCAACTGGCGAAACTCTCCTTCTTATCTAATACTCTCATTTGCTAGTTTGCCCTTCTTTTAAATCCATATTTTTTAAAATATGAGTAATAACTTCAATCGTCCAACCATTACCAAGCATCTTATATCGCTGAGTATTTGATACATGGTTTGTATAATTATCTGGAACTGTTTGTAATCGTTCACACTCTAAAGGAGTTAATTTTCTCCAATACACCTCTTGCTCATCACCAACATTGGTTCTTGATGCAAACTCTCTTGTTAAAGCATGAGATTTACCGTCAACATGAAATACCCTATCTTGCATATATGGTTGTACTCCATTTGCTTTTTTACTTGGATTTATTTGATTAGGTTTCCTTTTATCCACCATTACTTTAGGCTCTCTATTTCCACCAGTACAAGCATTAAGAGTTGGTGACTTACCATCTTCTGAATAGACTCTTTTTAATATGTCGTGACCATTAATATCTACTGCTGTACCTACTTGCTTAGGACTGTTATGAGTTTCAATATACTGCTCTTTATTACTAGCAGTTATAGTTGGTGACTTACCATTCTCACTATAAACACGTTGTTTGCTTTCATAAACACCATCACGATATTCGAACTCCATGATTTGCTTATCAAACACATCTGTCTTTATTCCTAATACTTCTTTTAACCTAAACCAAATATCATCACTTGGTATTGCAAAACTACTATCAGTTCTGAACCAATGTTCTATTTTAGTTATTGGTGTATTAGTTTCTTCTGCTATTTGTTTATTAGTTTTACCAGACTCTTTTTTCATTTCTCGCAAAAGATATTGCAAACTGATTATGTCTACCTCATGCTTTCTTACTTTTACCTTCTCTATATTCATACCAACTTTGATTGGTTTATATGATTTACCTTCATCGTCATAAATTAAACTTATATTGTTTGGTAATTTTTTATTTTTATTGACTGGTATCATTGTTCTTTGTTTTTTCTTGATACTATTCTTTGGTTCAGCACCTTGATACCTAGCAGTTAAACAAAAAGATTTACCATCTTTTGTTGTCATTTTATCTAACACATTATCCGGATAATTATTTTGCTTTTTAACCCAACTTTGTATTTGTCCTTTGTACATAGTTGCAGTCAAGCAGGATGCTTTTTCATTAGTAGATTTAACCCTATCTCCTCTTGGTTTACCATTTAAATTATTTTTTAAATATTGAGGTGGTGTTTCAGACCAAGATTCAGAATCTTCCAATATATCTCTTAAAACTATACCTCTTTGTTTAGGTTGTTTTATATTGGGTATGTTTGTCCAATAATATCTAACTCTATTCTGTGCCGACACTAATGCTGAATTAATCATTATTGGTTCAACACCCATATATTCAGATATAACATCTAAATATTCTTTTTTCATTCTTACATTTTCTAATAAAAAATATTTAGGTTGTAACTCTTTAACACATCTAACAAACTCAAAAAACAATGCACTTCTTGGGTCATCAAAAGCTAATTGTTTACCAGCAAAACTAAATCCTTGGCATGGACTGCCACCCATAACCAAATCAATCATTGGTAATGTTGAGGTATCTAATTGAGTCACATCGCCAACCTGTATAATGTCTGGGTAATTGGCTTCGCTAACTTTTATAGCATATTTATCAATCTCACTTGCATAATAATTATCTACTTGTATGCCAAGACGCTCTAAAGCAATCCTGCCACAACTCATTCCATCAAATAAACTTAATACATTCATATCAAACCTCTAACTCAACAACATTAGGACTATTATAGATAGATAAAGGCTTACCCTTCTTATACTCTTTATATTCATTCAAATACCTCTCCATTGTATGCCAAGCATAATCCATATGCTCTGACGTTATCCTAAAGACTTTAGATGCAAAAGGATGTACTTTTTCTTGTGCTACAAAGACAAACTCTTTCACACTATATCCTGCTGCTTCTAATCCTCTTCTATACCATGATGCTTGTAAGTCATACCCATACTTTCTAACTGAAAAATTAAACTGTCTTGGGTCACAAGATTGTGTTGTCTTGTAATCCACTATAACTATCTCATTGTCTGTATAAGGTTTATCAATGGGTTTGCATAAAACATCAGGTCTACATTTACACAAAACATCATCCTCGTACCAGTAAATACTAGATTCAGCTATTTTATCTTTTGCATTAATATAAGCATTACCTTCATAAATCATATGCTCTTTCATGCCTTTGATAATCTCAAAGTCAGCTTCTTTAATCACAATAAGACCTCTGTTCTTATATTCTTCTTTAAGCTCTTTATTTGCTTTTGTGTAAGGTGAACCAGTCATCACAACAACTTCACGATTAAAAGCATCTTCACCTTCTAACAAATAAGAATGAGCAGCAGTACCAAATTCTAATGTTGGGCTAGTTTCTTGTTTGTGTTCTATAGCATGTAGTTGTGATTCTCCAAACCTTCTTACAAAACTACTACTGATACCAACACCAGCATGATATTCCTCATTAGGTATGTCATTAATAATAAGAGCATTACCTTTTTGTTCAGACTTATAATCTTTTAGTTCTTTGATATTCATATTTTATTTCCTCATTTTTAAATGGCTTACCTATAAACATTGAACCAAACATTTCAGGGTAATTTTTTTCTATTTCACAAAATTTTAAAAATTCTAATATTTTTTTTACTTCATCTATATTCATTTCATTTTTAAGTCTATTTGCTCTGTAAGACATCCAGCATACATTATCTTTTGTATAACCTTTAGAATTATCAATTCTGTCTATTGATGCTGCTATGTCTTTATTGTTTTGTTTCTTAAATATCATTGGTATGTTTAAAACTGGACACATACGATTTGTAGGAATTATGTATAATAACCAAAGGTCATCTATATCAAATTTTAATTTTTTATCCTTAGCTCTCTTTTTTAGACTTCTAATTTTATTATGAACATATCTATGTAATTCTTGATAATTTTTATCATTAAATTTATAAAATACTTTTTTATAATTATTTGGATTTGTTGTTTGATATATATATTTACAAACTTTTGAACAAGTTTTATTTTTTTTTGTATTGGAATATGAAAATTTTATAGGTTTATTTGCACCACAAACAACACAATTATCATTTAAAGATAAATATTCTTCCCAGCCTTTTATTTTTCTAAATTCATCAGAGCATTTTTTACTACAACAAGGGTTGTTTGTTCTTTTTAGTAAATATGGTTTTAAGTGAAAATGAATTCCGCAATTAGAGCAATTAACATTTGGCTTATTTTTGCTTAAATTTAGGCATACATCTGAACAAAATTTTCTATCACTATATTTATTTGTAAAATCTTTGTTACATTCAGCACAATTTAAGGTGTACTCTCTTGGTTTGCTAATTCTTTTTGTTCTTAAATCTTTACATATTTTAGAGCAAGTTTTTTGTGAATTACTATTTGGTTGAAATAAAAAAGAACATTCAGTACATTTTTTTTTATTTTTTGTGACGTTGATATTCATATCCTACTCATTTGCTCTTGTATCTCTCTCTGAGAGTCTCTAACCTCATATCTTTCACCTTTTACTTCGACTACATTATGACCGCTTAAAAAGTCTTTATAAAAGTCTCCCACCTCTCTAGGCGGTATATATAAAGTACCACCACCAATCAAATTGAATCTAATATTTCTACTCATTATCAGCCAACCTATACATTAAATAGACACCTAGTGCTACTAGGATGCCTGAAAATAAACCTGCTATATACTCTTCCATCTATTTCTCCTTTTTGTTATCAATCATATTCTCGTGCATGTGCAACCAATCTATGTCATCCTTACTTCCAAAAAGATTCATAAAGATTACACAAAACCTTTTCCAGTATTTATCAATCACTTATCTCTCCTTATCTTTAATGATTAGAGCTACTCCATGTAAACAGATAGCCATAAAACATAAAAACATAAATAATCCAAAATCAATCATTTGCTCACCTTTTTCATTTGTTTATGTAATTTATAAATTTGCTTTTGATATTCAATGCCAAGCTGCATATCTTCCCAAATCTCATCTTTAACTTCTTGCCTAATTTCTCTATCTAATTTAGTAACTATCTCAAATTCAGATTTCTTAGGTACATACCATTGATGATGTAATGATTTGTATTGTGGTGAAGGCTCTCCTTCTTCTTTCCATCGCCACTCTACAATGCCATGCTTGGTTGTTGATAGCAGCTTCATACTTTCACTATCCTTACACTATGCTTTTGCTTTGCAAGTCTAGCGTATTTATCTATTGCTTTTACTAAGTCAGATGTTTGCATAGCAGTCCACCATCCTATTGGTAATTTAACTTTTACTAAGTATTTCATTTTCCTCTCCTTTATAATCAATACACCAACCAAACACATCATTTCTCACTAATCCAAAATCATCTGTAGGTTTACAATCACTAATATTAACTTCCCATGTTTCCCAAACATTCATACCTTTAACCAAGACATCAATAATCACATATCTATATTTGCAATGTATTACCTTTGCAGGATAGATTTTGTTGTTATCAGTCCAGTCTGTGTAATAAACTGTTTGACCTCTATCTAATTTACACATTTTTCTCTCCTATAAAAAAGGTAGCGATTAAGCTACCTTGTATTTTAGACATATACATCCTTTAGTATTACTGCATTAGAATTTTCTAATCTGAACTCATTTGAATATTTTTTTATTACTTCTGCAGCACCATTGTTTCTTACTTTTTTATGTTGTGAAAAGTAATTACTATATTTAAAAGATATTTTATCAGCTTCTTTAATGACTTTAACAAAGTCTAAAACAATCGCATCAATATTACTGCTAACATAATCTTGCCAAATGTTTGTAGTTTTATGTTTGTTTACCATCTTGTCTACAAAACTATTAATATATTTAGCATTTATAGAATTTGCTGATATTCCTGCATTATTTAAGTTTTCTGATATGTTCATGTTATTCTCCTTACTTTTGTTTAACATAAGACTATTATACACATAAATATCTATATATGTAAACATTTATTTATAATTATTTTATTACTGGATTTAAGACTGGCACTTGACTAAGTGCATCAAGAGTTTCTTGTAGAGATTTAATCTCCATATCAGGTTTGATTATTTTCTTATCAAAGGTGAAGTAGGTTTGCGAAGAAGTATTTGGTTTGAAGAGAATTCGTTTATGTTCTTTATTAACGAAAACAAAAGCAAGAATATCACAATGATAATTTTTATAAACATCAGACATTGACCTTGACGTTTCAGTTGCGAATACATATTTGCCTTCTTTAGTTTCTCTCCTAGCTTTTACTTGAACAGTATATTTGCAGTTAGATACTTCAGCAAGAATATCTGCTGGGTGCTTATCCTGAGTAGGATAAACAAAGTCGCAAAATTCAAGCAAGAAAGTTTGCACTAGGGATTCGCCTAATGCACCTAATCTTGAATTAGCTTGATGTTCCTCGCTTGATTTTCTCGCCATGACACAAAGCTAGTTGCCTAGAGTTAAATGCTGCTCTGTTAGGTGTTTGTATTGCATACTTAGAATCTAAAACTTCTTCACTAGCTTCTAGCCACATACCCATTTGCATCAGAGCTATAGTTTTTCTGAATCCTAAGAATCCAGTAATGCCCATTTGGAATGTCATATCAATGCATACCATTCTTGCTCTTTTAGGCATACATCGCCACATCTTAAATGACTTATCTAAACTCTCTTTAACTCTCTTTATGTCATTGTCTAGCATATATAATGCTTCATCTTCTGATATGCCCACATCATCAAGATTCCTTCCAACCCCAATTGTATTTCGTGGTGGAGTAGCTGTACATTTGTACAAATTGCAAACTAAACCCTCATGCTTTATCAGCATATCTTTTATTTCAGTATCAAAACTCATTTAGTTATCCCCTTTGCCTTCTCGTAAGTTCTAAGTCCGCCAAGACCTAGCATACCCATAAGAACTGTAAGTAAAGAACCCATATCAAATGTAGGTAGCGTTAGTTGTATGTTTTGTGTAGCTAATGCAAAGATAAGTATAGGCTCAATAATAAAATGATAAGCCAAAGCACTTGCACATATCCATCCTGTAAATGGTCTCCATCCAGCTACAAATACTGTTCTATGTTGTGCTTCAACTTTATTAACTTCAATCTGAGCCATATTTGCTTTATGCAGCTCTTGATTAAGCTCGTGTTGTAATTTTAGTTTTAAATCTTTATCCGCTATGAATTTGTCAAGAATATGACTAACGGGCTCTATAAGTTTTTCAATCATTAGATGATATAGTCTTTAAGCAAGATAAGTAGCATAGATACTACAATAGTTGTTAGACCGCCTTTAATCCAATTATTTAAACCAGTTATATCATTATCTAGTTTTTCAAAATGATTAAATGCTGTAGTCCACCTTTCAGCACATTGTATTTCGTGATTTTTTAAGTCATGTGCTACATCATTGGCGGTCTTTCTTGGCATTATTCTTCCTCTATTACTTCTTCCTCTTCAACAGCTAGAGTTTTATCAAATGCTTCGATTAAGATATTTTTATATTCATTAATCATCGCATAAGTATCAGCAGCTTCTTGTAATCTTAATAATTGTTTACCTGCTGTATTTAATTTTACAGCTAGACCAACTTGCTCTTCGTTTAGGTCATCTGCTGTATATTCTCTGCCATTAAAATTAATAATTACATTACTCTTTTCTTCACTCATGTTACTCTCCTAAGATTTTATTTTTAATTAATTTAAACCATTCAGGTTTCTTTCTTTTTATTATAAATAAACCTATACCTATTACAATAAGTAATCCTATTAATGTATCCATATATTATCCGCCTATAGTTTTAGTTTCTGAAGTTGGGTTAATTTCTTCAGCTATTTTTGAATCTAAAGCAGACTTTAAATTAGCTACTTCTTCTTCACCCATAATGCCTTCTACCCAACCAGTTACAATTTCGTT
>Ga0208162_1001331_pt1 | contig 12948 bp, 15 predicted proteins | sample CB_VirMetaG_4_FD_184539 | JGI IMG/M metagenome (GOLD analysis project Ga0208162, IMG submission 184539) | Freshwater to marine saline gradient viral communities from Chesapeake Bay - CB_1508_1M Viral MetaG (SPAdes) (version 4) | ecosystem: Environmental > Aquatic > Marine > Coastal | place: USA... | reverse complement strand
TAGTCACTGAGGAGGATCGGCTCTGGATATCCCGGCAGAGTGATCTCCGTGTCTACCTCATAGTAGTCACCGTTTCCTACGCTTTCCATCAAATCGCTGAAATTGATCTTGTCCATATGAATATTCTTCGTCGTATTCTGTCCTATGATAGCCGTAAGATGGCTTAGTTACTTTCTTTTGTGATTTCTTTTTAGGGCGTCTGCCCCAAGCTTCGTCTGGGTTGTATCGTCTGGTCTTACCCATTTTAGTTCCAATAATCTTCTTCGTCCTCGTCTTCATCCTCATCCCAAGACATACTCGCATCGAAGATATTCTCCATATCTTCTTTATACTGGTCATTAAATTCCAGCGGAGTTACGCTTTCGATGATCTGTTGCAAAGATCCGCTTTTGGGGTAACTGGCGGAAACAGTCTCGGTTTTCTCATCCCAGTAGAGATATCCACAATCGGGATCCTCATCTACTGCGTCAAAGACAGCGTTATACATTCTGCACATGTTGTAGTATTTGACCCAATCGTCAAACCTTTCAGCAAAGCTGAGTTCGGGGACCTGATTGATGAAGAACTGGGTCTGGCCTACAGTTACATAGGTCCCGTCTTGCTCGTACATCAGGGGTTCCCGATAATCAAAATTCTGCATCGTCATGGCAGCCTCTAAAGTATATAGTCACTCAGGTTTAGGAAACATCTCACGAAAAGCCTCTTCGCGGGACAGACCACGCTCTTTGTGCTCCTTGAGCATACGGAAGCGTTTACCTGTCTTGCGAGTGTAGTCCTCGATGTCCTCGTAGGACTCCACAGGCTTCTCGTCTACCCTATTGTAGTGGCTCTCGAAGCTGTTGTCAACGATAGCTGAGATCATCTCGTAAAGCTGCTGGTCAATCGGCTTTCTGTTCATCTATGATACCTAGCGTGTCTCTTACAATCTTGAACTTATCTGTACTAAAGTTTTCTAGGAAGTCCTTCTTCTGGAACTTGAGATCACCAAAGGTGTACCACGCTCCAGACTGAGTGACCATACCATCGTCCACCATAAGCTCTAGGAGCCCGTAGTGGGGCGTCAGGCCCTTGTCGTATAATAGCTCGAAGCCTGCCTCTCTGAAAGGCAAACCTGTCTTATTCTTCGTGTTCTTGATCCTTCCACGAATTCCTACAACCTCGCCCTTGTCGCCTTTAATACGCTCAGAGTTCGCTGCAAGGCTCTGTAGCTCGATACCGAGGTAGTATTGCAGAGAACGACCACCAGCAGCTTTAGTGTCTGGGTTGCCGTAGACTACGCCTACCTTGCTACGAAGCTGGTTCACAACTAGGAGCGTAACCTTCTGAGGTCGCAGCAGCGTGTTAAACCTACGCAGCGCACCACCAGTAGCTTTTGCGCGAATACCACCAATCATGTTGTGCTGGTTGTAATCTTCTGAATCCAACTCAGCTTTGCAAGGTGAGGCAGCGATTGAATCATAAGCTATGATGATCGGCGTGTCCTTATCTAGTGAGCGAATCTCTTTTACAGCATCCTCCATAAGTTTGAAGGTATCCTCAACTGTAAAGGTTTGTTGATACATCAGCTTGGTATCATCTACGCCAAGAAGCCTTGCGAACTTCTTATCGTAGGTGCCTTCTGAGTCAATGAAGATGGTATAGTAACCAAGCTTCTGAGCCTGTGCGAGCGTGGTAGACAAGAACACAGTCTTGCCTGTGGATGATTCACCAAAGAACTGGATCATCGTACCGACAGGCACACCTTTGTTAAAGTCTCCGCTGCACACGCGATTGAGGGCGTAGGATCCAGTAGGTACATAGCCCAAGTCGGTTTCATGATCCGACAACATACCTACAGTCTGTAGCTTTTTAAGCACATCTTCTAGCATAGCTTATTATAGAAGGTTTGACTTTTTTGCACTAGACTAAATCAGATAAATCTGGCTTCTTGTAGTTTGGACCTTTTAACACCTTCCCATCTTCTCGATACATAGGCTTCCCATCTTCACCAAGCTTACTCATGTTGCTTTCGTGGACTCTACGGAAGGCTTCATCAAAGTCCCAACCAAATTCAACGAATGTGCCTAATACAACATAAACTAGGTCACAAGCTTCCTTCATAATCTCTTCGCAGGACTCAGCATTAATTAGCTCCTTAAACTCCTCTGCGACTAGATTAGATCTTAGTGCTATCCTTTCTGCGTCTTCCTTTGTGATCTTATCAAAATCATTGTGAATGTTAACTGTCCCTACAGGTAGACCATAGGCTGTATGAAATTCTGTTACTTGTTCTAATGGTGTTTTCATAGAGTTATTATAGGTGCTCTCCTAAGATCTCATCAACATAGATTGCTCCCATGTTTTCTGAAACAAACCTTGGAAACATCTCTGCGTCAGCATTACGATTCTTGCTGTACCAGCCTCCATATTGAACCCATCTACACCTCTTCATAACAAACTGCATACAATCAATGTTATTAGGAACACAAGGGTTGCCTGTTATAATTGTTTTTGCAGAGGTATTATTACGCTCCCGTAATAGTTGGATATTATTATGCTGATCATAAACTCCAGAGGGTATTTGCCCTATCAACCATATCGGAAAGATAATAATATCTCTGCTGTCCCATAAAAATGTCCGATTTTCAGGGTGTTGTAAAACTCGTTTGATGGAGGCACCTTCTTTTGCGAATTTCTCTATATGCTCCAAAGCATTAGCATATAAAATATTACCGCAGTTGATAGTAAAGACATATTCCCCAGTAGCTATTTTTGAAATTCCTACCTGTCTTAAGCTATGACCCCAATCATTATACCTCTTTTCTGTTTCTATGTATTTAATATCATAAGGTCTATTCAGGTTCAACGCTTTACTAAAAGGATTAGGGCCATCATGAATCAATATTATTTCAAAATCTTTAAAGGTTTGCTGCTCGAAAGAATCTAATAAACTGTTTACTGTTTTTATGTCTGATGATGTATGGTGAAATGGTACAACGATTGAGTACCTATAGTTGTGATTATAATGCTCATTAATTAGTTTCATATAATCATGAAACTCATACATGATGTGGGAATAAAAATTCCTAGAGGTTATAGATTGGATATCATTTGTAAGGATGTTGGTCAGCCCTCCAATTTTTTTACCTCTCAACATATTTACAGTAACCAACCAATCATCACCAAAGTAAACTTTTAATTGTTCCGGGATGCTAATATAGTTCGCCTTATTGATGTACATACAACAACCATAAGCGTGAGTTCGTCCAGCTAGGCTGAGTATCTCTTCCTGTATAAGCTCCTTATGATGAAATATTCCTATGATTGCATAATCGTCCTTATATTTTTCGACACCTTTAAAGAACTTTTGCCTGTCAAAATCAAAATCATCATTTAGTAAAACGACATCTTCGTTTCTGGATTCGCTCAATCCTAAATTCCACGCAGGGTTCACTCCTATGTTGCTCTCTTGTTGAAGCACACGAACCTTGCTACCAAATTCAGTGAATGCGGGTGCATCATTTGATATTATGAGAATCTCATCTACAAAATCAAGGTTATACAATTTTTGTAAATTTAACTTGAAGTTGTCCGGTTTCCACATTGTAGGAATTACGATTGAGTATTTTGTCATTTTATCTGTGAACTCCAATAGGGGTCATAGAAAATAAGCTTCTATTTTCGTGCCATAATTTTTGATAAATCACTCCATCCGATTCCTCTGATTTATCGTACCAGCCTCCTATACTTAGCCAAAGTTTTTTACTAATAACAGCCTGCATACAATCAATATTGTATTGCATTACGGGAAACCCATCTAATAATGTTCGTTGATACTTATTCCTTGTCCTCCACAATGATCCAGACGGTGCCCTCAGCACTCCTTCCAAAACAATCGGACAGATTACCATCTCCCTATATCTTTGAAAATCGCTAACCGACCAATCACCACTATCACGCACCTTCTGTCCCAAACCAATTTCTTCATCCATTTGTATAGCGTAAACTATGCCTGTTAACCCATCAGGATGTAATATATTATCAGGATTAAAATGAACTATATAATCACCGGAAGCTTCTCGTATACCTAAATCACGAAGACTGTGGCCCCAATCATTGTAACGCTTCTTAGTCTCCTTGTACTTAAACTCTTTGAAACCAAACTGCTCAAAATCAATTGGTTTTCTTGAAGATGGTCCATCATGGTAGACTAGAACTTCATAGTTCTTATAGGTTGATTGAGCTACACTTGCTAACCCTTCTGTGATCTGCTCATCCGTAATCACGCCATCATAGTGTGGAACAATGAATGAGAATTTTATATCTTCGGTAATCATGGTTCCCACTCCTTATTTATCTTTAGATCATCTTTGCGTTTAGCTGCTGCGAACCCTATTGCCTGTTGATACAGGTCTAATCTAAGATGCCCTATCTTGTTTAGATCAAAATACTCCTCTGTAACTGCGTGAAGGTTCTCTCCCATCTCACGCACATGCTTTGGGTTGTTTACTAGCTTAGATAGAATCTTAGTCCACTCACTTCGAGGAGCATCGTGTGGGATTAGATAACCAGTCTTACCATTCTCGATTGTTTCATCATAGCACCCAACATCAGCAGCCACAAGAGGAACTTTGTATCGCCCACACTCTGCTACCTTGATGTCAGACTTTGAATCGTTAAAGTTGTTCATCTCTAGAGGAGCTATCGCTAGATCCATCTGTGCGAAGATGCCACCATAATTGTCTGGTGCGAACGCTGTATAAATGTTCCAGTTACGATCTCTCATACCTGCTGTAAGAACATTTCTATACTCATGCCAGACCTTATGCTGCCAGCCCTCCTGTTCTCCTTCCTTTGGTGGCGGTGGTGCTCCGTAGAAGCCCCAGTGGACCTTACGAGCGCCCACACGCTGATTGACGAATCCGGGGACGCCTGCTATGCGCCTAACATCAGGGCGGTGGTGGATGCCCCCTGCCCAGCCTACGCGAAGGAAGGGTGCTACAGGAGCTTTAGGGGCGTTCCAGCAGGGTAGCTGGTAATCAATCGCATTCTTAACTACTGCCAGAACTCCTCCACACATATGCTTGATCCTTTCTGCGAACTTTCTTTGAGTCACAGTTGTAAGGTCAGCGTTAGCATAACATGCTTGAGTAATTTCCGTAAGACCTTTATCCTTATACACATCATATAGGTGGTGTGTAGGATAGAGGTCAGTTAAAAGATCGTCGGTGTCGTAATGAACAAACTTACCGAACTCCTTCGCCTTACCTATAAGTCTGAGAGTATAAGGTCCTCCGAAGTTGGAGATGTTATTGGTCCATACTATATCGCACCACTTAAGGTCCTCGAAGTCCCAATCCTCTTGCCACTGTCCTGCTTTCTCTCCAGACTCAACAATGCCTAGAGGGTTTAGGTTGAATCGTATCTCTACCTTGTCGCCATAAAGCTCTTGGAGCTTCTTGGCTGGCCCTATCACTCTGTAGTAAGCGCATCCACCCTCGTTTGCTGGTGCGGCTAGTATCTTTAGTTTATCCATGAAAAAAGGGGAGCAGGTATTATCCTGCTCCCCATATTATAGTTGCCTAGTTGTCGTTGTCAGACAGTTTCTTCAACTACATCTTCGTACTCATACTCGTACTCATCGTCAGCAGCAGCCTTGGATGCGTCAGAAGAGTGAGACATTCCAAGAGCGGAGCCAATGGCCTTTACTGTGCCAGCGACATCAACAGTGGCATCGCCTTTGTGAGGCACAAGAGCCTTGACAGCTTTGACATAGTGCTTACGCTTACGCTGAGAGAAGAGAGTTACAATACCCTCCCACGCAGCAAGACCGGGAAGGAAGGTGCTTGCGATACCAAAGCCAGCGTCAATGATAGCGCCAACATCCTCAGCACCGGGAGTAGCAGGGATGTAAGCAGCATCAGTCTTAAGTTGCTCCTTATCAGCCATGACTACGGTGGTGCCTTCTGGGATCTTAGCCTTGATCTCGTCGGGAAGTTGGTCCCACGGAATCACGGCACCCTGTTGGCCTTCCTGTAGTTGGTCAGCGGTGGTAAACACAGTACCTTCGCCTAGGAACTCCTCTAGCATGGCACAAGAGCCAAGGAAGCTAAGAGGAACAATAACAAGTAGTGCAATAATCAGTCGGTTCATGAATCAAGCCTCATCTTTGCAAGATAATCATCATCGTCTACATCTTGAGATTTGGGTTGGCGTAGAGATGACTCAGTAGTGGTGCTGGGTAGAAGTTCCTCAGCAGCCGCCTTTACATCATCAAACTCTTCGAGCTTGACGAGCGCGTGAATGTCGTGGAGGCTCTCCATCCAAGAGGCGACCTCAGAGCCGCTACCTGCTTCGGTGGACTTAGGACGAGCAGCGGACTGATCGTACTTGGGCCACTGACCATCCATCTCCTTCACGATCTTGAAGTCGTGACCAGTCTTGAGATCGGTGATATCGCCGTAGTCGGGATCCACCATCATGGACACGATCTTCTTGAAAAGGATGATGCCGATGGAGAGGATCTTAACATCACCAGACTCGCGGTCTACGACATTCATATAGAAGCGGTCGCGGGGCTTGATCTGGCGGGCTAGAGCCTCTGCCTTCTTCTTGGCATCGGGGGAGAGATTGCCCTTGTTTACCATGTCCCAGAGGCCATAGTATGCATCACAGAGGGGGCACTTCTCTCCGTGAACTTTACGGCAGTGATAGTTCTTCACGCCATTCTCACCGTTGGGTACACGGTGGATCTTAGTTTCCGCATAGAACGGACGCTCCTCCTTATCAGGAAGGATACGCACTAGGTTAGTGCCCTCCTGAATGTTAAGGAACTTGGAGAGGAAGTCTCCATTCTCGTCAGTGTTGCTGCTTTCAAGGTACTTTTTGCGTAGTTCGTCTAGGTCAATTCCCATTGTAGTTCTCCTGTTGTTGGTTAGTATTATAGGTGGTTAGTGTTGGTTTGTCAATCACTTTCTGTAGAGATTCGTCTCTGCTCTTGCATTAGCTGACAACTGAATCAGCATATCCTTTTTCTGCTCCAGCGAGGAGACGATACCCTTGAGCATCCCGTACTTCTCACGATAGTCTCTCAGATTCTCAAGTGCTTTTTCATATATAGGGTCCGCAAAGGCTACATCATCTAGGTCTTTTGCAGTAAGTTTAGACTTTGTAGAAAACTTAGCGTCTCGGCGTGCGTTCGCGGCGGCGCGGGTTGCATCTTGGTCGTACTCGTCCACCTTGCGCTTCGCCACACACATCAGCCCGTAGTAATAGGAGTAGATAGATGCTTGGCGCTCGATCTCGGTGTCAATCGTGCTACGATCAAACTTCATCAGCCTATCCACAAGCTCAGGGTAGATAGCCCAAGTGAGGTCTTCCAGAACCTCGATTAGAATGTCACTCTTGTTCATACAGTAGGTCCCACAGTTCAGGGTTTAGTGTCTTGAATAATAATAGACCACGGGTCGCAGATTCGACAATAAATTCGTTAGTTATTTTTAGATCGACCTGATTGTCTTCATCATCAGCACGGACACCCATTGTAGAAAAGATAACATGCCAGATTTCGTGTATGAGCGTGAGTCGCTGAACCTGTTCTGACGATGTATCATCTATAAGAATCTCCATTTTATCAAAATCTGTAAGTCCCATGCACTTGTCTCCTGAGTTGGAGATGTCGCGCTTGAACTTAAGTGTAAACGAGCCCCAGCCGATCTCCATCGACTCAAGCTCTAATACTTTCTGCTTAAAGGATTTGGTAGGCATACAGTATTATAGGTCGGCATCCTCAGTCTCGAAAGCCTCAGTCTCTTCCATTCTTAAGGTGCCGTAGTCAATTTTCATAGGGACGATGAATCGTGGGCGACCGTTACGGGACTTGATTACATATGCACGCATCAGGCCCTCCTCGAACTCCTCGTCTGTCTGGTTAAGCGATAGTGCGAAATCACAGGTGCGGATCTTGCCATACGAGTCCCCTAGCTCTGCGTCTGTAATGACCCTCACAGCGCGTCCTAGGCGGTTAGTCTGGGTAGCAGTCCAGATGAGCAGGTTGGTTTCCATAGCGAGCCCGCGAAGCTCCTCAGCGATCCTCTGCTGGGCCTGATACTCATGCTGGTTCTCACGCACAGGACGAAGAAGCTCAAGGTAATCAATGAAGATTACATCAGGAGTGAAGTCCTCGTAGTTGCGAAGCTGTACCAGCAGAGAGCGCAGAGTGTTGACCGTAGCAGTGCCAGTAGGGAACTCCTTGATGATCAGCCTGCTTCCGGGGAAGTTATCTTGGAACATCTTAAGGCGCTCCTTGATCTTAAGCTGAGAGGAGGGGTCCTTAATCTGGCGTTGAGACACCATAGACATAACCGAGTCGAAACGCTGGGCAATCTTGTCCTCACTCATCTCAAGAGAGATGTAAAGAACCTTCTTACCGTCGATCATGCTACGCACGCTCTGGTTTACCAGCCACAAAGACTTGCCTACACCGGGAGGAGCAACCACCATCGCAAGCTCCTTGGCACCAAGACCTCCCTCAAGAGACTTGTCTAGGCTGGGTAGAACAGTGCGATACTTCTCCTTCTTCTCTTGGTTGAACATGCGCTCCCACCGCTCACCGAGATCGTCAAAGTATTTCTGACCAACATCGACAGCACGGGAGATCATGAGAGCGTTACGAATAAGCTGCTCAGTCTCATCCATGCGGTCCTCCTTGATCAGACCGATGGACTCCTTGATCGCATTCTTCATAGCCTCACGGCGAGCGAAGGTTTCTACCAGATCAAGGAAGTAGTCGGAGTTATCCAGTGCAGACGCATCAAGGTTGTTGATGAAGTGAATCTCATCCTCGTAATCAGAAAGAGCTTCGCGCTCACCCTTCTTACCCTTGGCATGTTCTATGATCATCTCGTCGCTAGGAAGCTTCTGGTACTTCTCGTAGTGCTCGTTGACGATCTTGTAGATCTTCTCATGAACAGGAAACTCAAAGTATTCAGGCTTGACCAGCGTGGCAATCTGAACGAAGAAGTCTTTGTCGTTTTTTAGGAGGTACAAAATACCTCTCTGAATGTTTTCACTGAATTCGTACATAGTTACTGAGGCTTGTTGATCTTCGATGGGTCGATCTTTGCCTTATCATAGAACTGCTTGCTGATTTGTCTAGTGCCTTCTATGCCTTTTTGTACTTCTCTTGCAGTGAGCTTTCTTGCTCCTACAGAATCTAAGTACCCTTGTGATGGGGTATACTTAGCATAATGCTGCCAGCCCGTCTTCATACGACGCTTAGTAGATTCTTGTAGCTCTTTGTTTACTTCGTCAGAGTGTCCTGCCTTGCCATTACGAGTAGAGTAATAACCTCCACCGTTAAAATGCACAGGAACATCGGACCAATGGCGTTCACGAAGTTTATTGCAGCTAGGGCACTTACCTTTAGATGGTGCCTTAGACATGGGGTACTCTTTACTAAAGATTACCTCACAATCATGACATATAAAATCGTAAATCGCCATTATCCTAATACCTTTGTTACTAATGCTTCCGTAGTTAATCTATCCAAAGTAAATTGGTGTGCTTCTTCTAGAAGCTCATCATAGTTGGGGTGAAGCTGTTGTTTGTCAGCATATTCGTTCACTTGAAGTAAAAGCTTTTTTGGTAATGTTGTCAACACATTAGAAGGACATGCAGTAATATCAACAAAGTGAGGCAAACAATAAGATGCTAAAATCTCGTAGTGACGCAAGCAATCCCAACCGCCCTTTCTAGATGTTGTTCCATAATAGGACTGTGCATAAGAGACATAGTAATCATACTCGTTGTTGTAGGTATACTTCTCTGGTCCACCTTCATGAGTAGTGTGAGCAAACAATTCGCTCTTATCTATTCTTGATGTAAAGATTTTCTCTTTTGGTATGGCGAAACTTATAGGAAGCACATCAGTCCTATCATCAAGAATCTCTCTCTTATAGTAACGAGTTTTTTTGGCTAGAAAATCATCAACAAATGGGTGGTCTTCTCCATCAAGACAAATTATAGAATCCTTATCATAAATACTAAGAGTCTGTTGCAACCATCGCTGATCTCGCCTAATGCTTCCATAAACTACAACATCAAATTGTTTACTAACTAACTCCCCAAAACAATTACCAGAAACTTTTGGATGATGGTCCATATAACCGTAAAGAGAGAAACCTCTTCCGTACAAGCTTTCTGTCTTAGGGTAAGAGTCTAGCATATATTCTGGGAGGTTTGATAGAGTTACTTCGTATTCTGATGGAAACTTCTTTTGAAGGGTTGCTAGTCCATTGTAAAAACAATCATTCAAGTAATCGGGTTCCAGAAAATTAGAAATAAAAAGTATCTTCATCAATCCTCCCAGTATGGGTCGTCTATATCTGGTAGCTGCTCAAACTCAGCCGCACTCTCCGTCTCCTCCGAGGGTGCAGGCGGCTCCGTCTGCGACTCCAACGGCCACTTCTTGTTGTCCCATGTATTGTCTGACATTTTCTTCTGTTAGTGGTATAGCTTGTAGGGGCTCGTTACCTTTAGACCCTGCTCTATAGATAGTTAGCCCTTTCATGTAGGGGGCAAAATCTAGTGCCTGATCTATCATAGTCGTCGGATCGAAGGACTCAGGAAGGTTAATAGTCTTGCTGATGCAGGAGTCGATGAAGCGTTGGATCGTAGCCTGTACAGCCATATGCTCCTCTGGGGTGATGTCGTAGGCACCTACGAAAGCTCCTAGAGGCTTGCCCTCGTCGAAATACTTCTGGAACAGGGGGTCAGCTACGAATTGTTGTTTCCAGACATTCCCCTGACGCCAGCGGCGATTATACATAGCAGAAAAGATAGGCTCGATACCGGAACTAACACCCATAAGCATAGAGATGGTCCCAGTTGGGGGAATAGTAAGCATAACAGCATTCCTAATACCATACTTTCTAATGTAATGACGAATCCGAATAGGAAGTGTTTTAGCAAAATCCTCAGAGAGGTACTTGTCACGATCAAAAGCTGGGAAAGGAGCTTTATCGCGTGCGAGGTAAATGCTTGCCTTGTAAGATTCATCTCTAATAGTTGTGAACAGTCTCTCTAGGAACTCTAGGCACTTCTCACTACCGTACCTAATGTTTAGCTGGATGAGCATGTGGTGAAGGCCCATCACGCCCAGACCGATACGACGAGAGCGTTGGCCTACCTCCTTACACTCAGGAGTGGGGAAGTAATTTACTGTTAGTACATTATCTAGGAACCTAATCCCTGTGCGAACAGTTTTAGCTAGACGCTTCCAATCTACATCGGACCCATCGTCCAAGCACATGTTAGCAAGATTAATATTGCCAAGGCAACAGTTGCCATAAGAAGGGAGACTAATCTCACCACAGGGATTAGTGGATGGGAGTTCCTCGAAGTATGATACATTGGTGAAAGAGTTTGCTAGATCAATATTATATATACCGGGATCGCCAGACTCTACAGCGTTGGTCCAGATTCTTTCCCAGAGTTTGCGAGCAGAAATGTCTGCCTGCCCAACCATTTCAAAGGTTTCAGTCCAGTCAGCACGATGGAAGTTCTCGGCACGACCGATAGCATCCTCACCATCAAGGGCGATAACTTCTAGATCACGCTTCTCGCCTTTGCTGTTAGTAGCAATAAGGTGGTAGTTATGATACTGCTTGTTGTTGTAAGAGAAGTACCAAGGTTCGTCAAGCTGGACAGCTTCAATGAATCTGTTAGTAATAGCAACAGAGATATTGAAGTTATTAAGTTGGCCTTGGTCTAGCTTTACAGTAAGGAACTCAAGGAGATCAGGGTGAGTAACATTGAGGATACCCATGAGAGCAGTTCTACGGTTCTTGCCAGACTTAACATGCTCACCTACCTCGTTGATCATCTTAAGCACAGACACGCTACCGGGAGCAGAGTTGGCAACATTACCAATGTTGTCTCCCTTTGGGCGAATCTTAGACACATTGAATCCGATACCACCACCAGCACAGGAGATCTTGTACATATCCTGAATAGTCTTACCGATACTATCTACGCTATCCTCTGGGATGATAACATAGCAGTTCAGGAGGTTGTGCTTGCCTCCACTACGACCAGATCCATAAATGATTCTACCACCGGGAACAAAATCACCAGAAGAAATAGCTTCATAGAAAGCACGCTCTACATTTACTTTATCATCATCCTTTTCGGCTGCGGCGACAGTGCGAGCAACTGCTTTAGCCCTCTCGGACCACTTGGTTTCGCCGGGGTAGGCGTAACGGGACATGAAGATTTCTTGACCTAGATCATTTAGCTTGGCGATAGTCATTGGATTTTGGATTCTCCTTTATATTTTACTACATTAATTAGTTTGTTAGAGTCTAGTAGACCCTTGAGTATTGGGTTGTGCGTAATAACGAAGATGGTCTTATCCTTCTTTAGATCTGATAATAGAGCGTGGAGCCCCATTATTCCATCCTCATCCAGATTTTCAGCAACCTCATCAAAGAACAGTAAGTTAGCTTTGGAGGAGTTAGACTTTGCAAGAAGACTTTGCAGACCAAGCATGACTGCCAAGTTTACCTTGCGCCTTTCTCCACCGGATAGAGATATATAGTGGCGATCCTGACCAAGGACTTCAATTTTTTCATTCAATTCATCATTAAATTCTACAGTGATACGACCGTTTGTTAAATAACTCAGATAATAATTACATTGAGTGTTAAGGTATTCCCTAACGGTTCTAACCACAAACCTAACTAAGCCTTTCTCCGAAAAAGCTCTGTCCCAAAATCCGTAGATCTCGTTCTTAAGTTCATATTGTGCTTTGGTGTTGGCATAAGCTACTCTTTCTGCCTTCGCATCATCTAGCATGGCCTGCATGGCGCTCTGGTTAAGCAGCCTCTCCCACCTAGCGTACTCTCTGGGCGTACAAGGTAGACGCTCAATCATGCCTTTGTAGTCTGCCATCTCTGTCTGCAAGTCTAC
>Ga0208162_1001330_pt1 | contig 12948 bp, 25 predicted proteins | sample CB_VirMetaG_4_FD_184539 | JGI IMG/M metagenome (GOLD analysis project Ga0208162, IMG submission 184539) | Freshwater to marine saline gradient viral communities from Chesapeake Bay - CB_1508_1M Viral MetaG (SPAdes) (version 4) | ecosystem: Environmental > Aquatic > Marine > Coastal | place: USA... | reverse complement strand
ACATGTATTTGCAGAAGAAGAAGGTACACTAGAGGAAATGGCGTTAATGGGTATACTTGGTGGAATTAGAGCAATGTCGGATAGGACTTATTTACAAGGTCTTAAAACCATGGCTGACTCTATTACCATGACTACCACAGGTAATGCAGACAGATGGCATGAACCTTTTGTTCAACTAGGTGCCAACATGATTCCTGGTATCATTCAACAGTCCCATGATGTAGCCACAAGCTATGGTCTTTACGAAGGGGCCGAAGGATTCCAAGAAGCTATTCAATGGCAGGAGAAGTTCTTACGTAGAGCACCTCAACTTACAGGGTACAATGCTATTAAGCATAACTGGATTACTGGTGAACCTGTAGTTTCCCCTTTTGGGTATAACACAGGAATACCAGTAGCACCAGATCGGCCTAACAAGTACATTAATGAAATAGTACGTATGGGTAGATCAATAGATCCTCCTGACACGTACATGGGTAACGTAGAACTTAACGGACCTCAGTATGCTGAGTTAAATAGGTTAATTGGTACTACTGAACTTGGTGGGTTAAGGTTGACTGAGGCACTCCAGGTGTTTATGGAATCTGAAGAGTACAACTTTAATCCTAATAGGAAGTACGATCCTGACTACGATGACTTTAGAGTTAAAGGAGTCAAGAAGATTTTACGCAGGTACAAAGACGCAGGTAAAAAGAGGTTACTAAGCTCAGACCCTGAGTTACTTGATTTAGTCATTCAAGACAAGATAAATGAAGCAACCGTATTACAAGGTGACGAAGCATTCTTTGATTTGAACCAAAGATAATACGACATTTACGGATTGAACTTTAAAAAAACATGAGTACAGACGTTACATTAACCAGTTATATTTTGAATCCCTGGACTGGGACTTACCATGGTGGAGGCACAGATTTAATTGCTTTGTCTTATGCTGATCTTGACTATATTCCATCAGCTAATGACCCATACAAATCCACAAGTGGTGACGTATTTAAGGTATATGTTAATGGTATAAGAATATACAGGACAGATGATCAGAATTACGCAGGAGGTAATGGGTTTCTTGAAGATACTGATTCTTCAGGTATTGAGTTAAATGACCGACCAGCCGTTTGGACAGATACAAGTAATACTGTTTGGACTATTGATACTGCAACTCAAAAAATCTTACTTAGTAAGTCAGCCATAGCCGCTACTATTTTATATGGGTCTAGTGGTCTGGCTATTGATTTTACAACATCTTCTACTGCACCTATTATCGAACTACGTAGAGCAGTACAAGACCTAAAGACACCAGCGGTTGACTTTAGTAACGCATCAATCCTAACAGAACAAGACCTAGATAACTCTGCTAAGAACGTATTCCACGTAGCACAGCAAGCTGTAATTAGTACAGAAAATGCTATGCTGTATGACTCAGGTACCGATACATATAAATCTACACAACCTGGGACATCCACTCCAAAACGTATTTCTAGTGTTGCTACACCTACGTCTGCCAATGATGCCGCAAATAAGACCTATGTAGACGGAAGTAGTTCTACAGTTACAGTCGCTGGTATTGCTAGTGATGTGACTACTGTAGCTGGAATCTCAAGTAATGTAACTACAGTTGCAGGTATATCAGCCGATGTAACCGCAGTAGCAAACGATGCCACAGATATTGGTACAGTAGCAGGTCAGGCAACTGAGATTGGACGTTTAGGCACTGCTGATGCTGTAGCTGACATGGCTATACTGGGTACTGCCGATGTAGTCAATGATATGAACATATTAGCGACAGCAGATGTTGTTAATGACATGAATGTTCTTGGTACGGCTGATGTTGTCAACGATATGAACGTGCTTGGTACCTCAGATAACGTATCAAATATGAATACAGTAGCAGATAATATTTCTGATGTAAATACTGTAGCCTCTAATATTAGTACCATTAATGCAAAAGTTTCTAAATCAGGTGACACAATGACAGGAGCATTAACCTTGTCTGGAGCACCTACCGCAGATAACCATGCTTCTACTAAAGCATACACAGACTCACAAGCCACTGCTCTCGCTTTGGCATTAGGATAAAATATGGCATTTAAAAACTACACAAAAACTATAGCCGCTGGTGCTGCCGAAGGTGCCGCTACCCAGGTAAGAGCCGCAACTTCTACCGATGTAATCATTGGTCTTAACGTAGCAAACACAAGTGCAAGTGCTACTTCTACAGTTGCCGTTAAGATGGCAGGAACAAAGTTACTAGATAATGCACAGATTCCTGTTGGTGGGGCAATAGAAGTTATCCAAGGTAAAATTGTGCTAGAAAGTGGGGATGATATAGATGTAATACCCACAGGTGCAGGAGTAGATGTGGTTATGTCAGTCTTGGAGAACGCATAATGGCAAGAACTCAAGGTGCTGTAGACACAGGTATACAACAGACTACCAAAGATGAACTAGAGTTACGTGCAGGATCTAGCACGATCTCAAAGGTAGACGTAAGTGGTATTCGTAGTCAGCAAGGTATCATAAGACACAAGAATACCATATCTACCTCAGTAACCATTGCATCCGATGAAACGGCAGTAGCTGCTGGACCCCTCACAATCTCTTCGACAGGAACCCTTGAAGTTGCTTCAGGTGGAATCATGGTGATCGTATGACAGGAATTGTAATCCCCGATGGTGGGACAATAGGGAGTGCTTCTGATACTGATGCAATTAGTATAGCATCAGATGGTCAAATAACTGTTAATCAAAATAATCCTACAGTTACTCTAGGGAGTAATACTACTTTTGGAAGTGGAGTTTCTTTAGCCAATGCGACTTTTCCGTCAGGCCATGTGATCCAGCATAAAGTTAAACAATTATCAACTCCAAGCAACGCTGAAAGGAATCACGATATATCAACAAATTGGACTGTAATTGATTTAGGAGAAGCATTTCAATTAACTGGTTTTTCTGCGACACAAGGCAACAAGTTAATTATAACAGTAGATGGTTTAAACCATTACGCAATCACTGATAATACATATTCAACTACAATAGGTGTTTCAACAGATGGAGCTAGTGTAACAGATTTAATGTTTAGTCATAGTTTTTGGACAGATAGCGATGGTAGTAATCAAAATATTCCCACTCATTTTCAATGGATTTATGATGTTCCTGCAAATTTTACAAATAAAACACTATCAGTAGTTACAAGGAAACAAAATGGTGCTCCTGCAAATACTTGGAGATGGAATCTACTAATTATAGCAAATGATGATCCTAGTGGAATATATAGAACAGCACACTGCAATCTATCAGTAATGGAAATACAAGCATGAAAAATCTACAAAAGCCGACTAAATTAGATGCAGTAAGAGAATTAGTAGGTCACGGAATATCTGGTGATTCTAATGCTACTGATATTAATTACAGAGGTAAAACTCCAGCATCTCAAAGTGATATTGATGCTAAATATGCTGAAATGATAAAAGCATGGAACGATAACGAATACCAACGAGATAGAGCATCCCAATACCCAAATATTCAAGATGTAGTAGTAGCTTTAGCAGAAAAAGAAGAAGGCAACGATACTATGTGGAAAGAAATAACTGCAAAGCGAACTAAAGTAAAATCAGACAACCCTAAACCAACATGACCAGTATACTTAAAACAGACGAGATCCAATCGCAGAATGGTGGTGCGGTTGTCAAGATGCAGACCCTGAAGCACCCAAGTGCTAGTGGGAATAATATTACTTTAGATGGTAGTAATAATGTATCTTTAGGCGGAACTTTAAGTGCAGGGACTTTAGGTTCTTCAGTTGTGTCTCCTGCATCAGTTGGTGGAATTTGGAAACTTTTAAATAGAACTGCAATTTCAGGTTCACCTACTTCTGTAGAATTTATTAATGGAAGTAATGGAGTTGTTATTGATCATAGCACATATCAACTATATCGGGTTATTTGTACTGGATTGGGAAGCACGACAAATGTTACAAATTTAGGAATGCAGCTTGGAAAATCTAATGGAGGTGTAGCTTATGAAAGTTCTGGTATTTATAAAATCACAGTAAGCGACAGACGATCCAACCATTCAGGGAGTTTAACTTCCAGTACTTTTCAACACATTCCCGTTGGTGGACATGTTGGGGCAAATAATGGAAGTGGAAAAAGAAACATGCATTGTAATATTGAATTTTCTTTAAAAGATTCAACATATCCGACTGTTGTGTTTGAATCGGTTTTATGGATGGATAACGATGCGTCTGCAAAACAACATGGAGGAGCTTCCTTCTCAAATGGAAGTTATCTTGGAGATGATATTGATAGAATAAGGCTTTTTTTTCATACAAGTTATAGTTCTGCAACAGTAGGAACCTTTCAAACTATGGCTAACGAAGGACATATTGCGATATACGGATTAAAAACATCATGAAAAAATTAGTAAATGGTCAATTAATGGACATGACTGATGCTGAAATAGCAGAAGCAACGTCTGGGAATGATGTAAGTGAGTTTGACAATTTGTTGAGGGAACTTAGAGAAGTTAGAAATACTAAACTTCAAGAAACAGATTGGATGGCTTGTGCCGATGTACCAACCATGACAGATGAGTGGAAAACTTATAGGCAAGCTTTAAGAGACATAACTAAAGACCTAAAAACATTAGATAATGTTAGGTCAATAACTTGGCCCACTAAACCAAACTAACCAATGGCAGAACTAAGACTCAAAGACGGCATGGTACACAATACCAACTCGTACACAGGTTCCGTAACAGTAAACGCAAATGACCGAAGTATGGTTGTAGGACCAGTGACTTTCTCAGGAACAGTAACGTGTAACGGATCATTAACTGTTCTGAACGAGGTCAATATAACAGGAACTTTGAACGTCAATACTGGCGGTTCTTTTGATGTGAGATAATATGGGAACTTTACAAGTTGGTGGGACTACACTAGCAACTAAGAATGTATCTACTGGGAAAGTAGATTTGGATGAAAGTAATGTGACCTTTCCTACAGGTTCAATTTTACAAGTAGTTGGTAAGACAATTACTGCTAATACTATTTCATTAACTGAAAACTCAACGTCACAATGGTACGCAGTTGAAACAGTTAGTGGAAATATTAAGTTTGAAGTTGATTTAATTCCTAAACAAACAAATTCAAATTTTCATATAATTTTAACAGTTAGTCTTGGTGGGCAAGGTAGTTCAGAAGGGGCAATTTTAGTGCAACGAGGTTATGATTCTTCAGGAGGCACTTCATATACTTATAGCGATACTGGTTTTAAAGGGGATGCTCAACCTAATGCGACACCTGTGACTATGACTATGGCTTTTGATTTAGGAAGCACAGGAGAATCTAGTTCACAAACTTTTACTCGAACAACGAATATATGGGATCAAGATTTTAGCTATGTTTCTGGTGGAAGAATCCAATATAAAGTTTACTGGAGAAATTTATTAAATGACGGAAATATTTATTTTAATAGACCAGCAGATGCAACTAATGCTGAACGTGCTTTATCAATTTCAAGTATTGTAGTTTACGAAATAGCAGGAACTTAATTTAAAAATAACAATGTCAGGAATATTAAAAGTAGGTGGCTCCGAACTCATCAACGACAATGGTGGAAGTGGAGCTTTACAGTGGGGATCTGGGATTCCTGCTAATACAATAATAAACCAAAAATTTCACACAACAACATCACAACCCACTATAACGAGTAATAATAACTTTGCTAGTTTTTCAACACCTTTTAAAACAACTATTACTGGAACAAAAAGCAACAGTAAGTTTTTAATTATTGTTTCTATGACAGTTAGTTCGTCATCAGTCGGTGATGCTCATATTTATGGAAGGCTACGAGATAATACAAATTCAAACGCAACTATTGGAACAGAGGGTTCAGATGGGTTGTTTGGTGATTGGCTTGCATCAAATGCTTATTCCGGAGGGGTAAGATTAAATCACACAGAACTTTATACTCCTTCAAGTCATTCTGGTGGAGATTTAGAAATAGAGGTTTTAATGAAACAAAACGGAGCGGTCACTACATTATTAAATAGAAGAAGCAATGATAATTTTTACCAAAGATTTAGTAGCACTTTAACAATATTGGAGATTGCAGGATGATTGTAGAAGCTCTTAAAGAACTTGGAATAACAAATGATTTTGCGGTAGATGCTGATGTTGAAACCGAAGAACACTACAAAAGATCATTTAAAGACATTTCAGGTGAAAACAGATTTATTGAGTGGCCTGAAGTTAAAAGTAAAATGGATGAACTCCAAGCCGACTACGATGCCAAGCAATACCAACGTGACCGCAAGTACCCTGACTTGGGCGAACAATTCGACTTGTTATTCAAGGATATTAACGAGGGAACCTTAGATAAGACAGGGGGTTTCTATACAGCGATCAAGTCAGTAAAAGAGGCACACCCTAAACCGAGTGAATAATGACAGGGATATTTAAAATAAATAACAACGAGGTCTTTGGTAGTGATGGTACTTTTAGTGGGACTATAGGGAGTTCTGCGGATTTAAATTCTGCGACTTTCCCAACAAAAGTTACAGATAGAACAGCATGGTATTATGTAGATAAAGATTCGGCTAGTACAAATAGCTATGATGCTTATAGGATAACCGGGAATGTTTCAAATACTAATGTAAGAATTGTAGGATGTGCCCCAGAAGGTGTAAGCAGTGTTGTATCTATGGACTATTATGTTTTTAATCAAACGACTTCAACTGGTACCTTAGCAATGCAGTTCCAAATAGGTCGTGATGGTCAAGATTATCATGAACATAATAGCTCTTTAACAAATGTTGCGTCAGGTTCACAAACATTTTCTGCAAACCAAATAAGAGCAATTTCTTTAATGGGAATCCATGCAAGCGGAGTAAGATTTGAAGATTACATCTCAAGTGGTGATGTTTTTGGAATTAGAGTAAGTCATCCAAGTGTTGGGACATTTCGTGGAGTAGGAATTAAAATAGTTTGGAGGTTTTAACTTATGATAACTTTAATAGATGCTTTAAATGATTTAGGCATAAGTGCAGTCGTTACAAATAATGACTTCGATACAATCGTTTGGACAAATCCAGAAGAAGCAGTTTCCAAGGAAACTTTAGATGCTAAAGTTGCTGAACTCCAAGCAGCATATGATTCCAAAGCTTACGCTAGGGCAAGGGCTGAATCTTACCCATCCTGGCAGACCCAGATGGATCAGCTATTCCACTTAGGCTATGACGGTTGGAAAGCGGAGATTAAGAAGGTGAAAGACGCACATCCGAAACCTGAGTCAACATGAGTGGACACAGCCCAAACCCAGCAGATTCTTATTATAACTATCCAACACAAGCAACAGAAGTTATGCCAGAAGTAAACACATTATATCAAATGGTTATGGACTTAGGCATACCAGCCTGTGTCATCATAGCTGCATTTTGGTTCATTAGATACCAAAGTGAACTAGCGAAAGCGGAACGAGAGGAATTCTGGAAGAAAGATGAAGAGCATGATGCTCGACTCTTGGACATGATTGAAAAGTCGTCTGATGCTATCTTGCAGATTAAGTTAGCCCTAGATGCAAATACTAATGCAATAAAAGAGCTACTAAAGAAATAATGGAAGAAATACACGAGAAAAAAACAGTGAGAAATGGTGGAAAACAAAAGGATGACCCACACATCCAATTGATGAAACTTAGATTTTGGGCAAGATTTCTTATTAGTCTACTTGCCTTCGGTCTATTCGGATGGTTAGTATTTACTATGGTAAACAAGCCTGACGAACTAGCTCAGTCTAGTAAAGACCTTATTAACTTGGCTTTTGGTGCTTTCTTGCCTATTATTGGTATGTTAGGCAAACATTGGTTTGAAGTAAGCCACGATGAGCCAGAACACAACCCAGAACCAACTAAACCGAAAGAAGAAGATGCTACCAGCGTTACTCCTTAATGTAGTCCAATCGTTAATCGTGGACAAAGCCCAGTCGTTAGCTAAAGAACACGTTGCTGACGCAATTGAAAGAAACCTGGATGAAGACCAGAAGAAGATGTTAGATGATGTTGTAGATATGATGCCTGACAACCAGTTTAAGACATTTAAGGATTTTATTGGATGAAGCTAAGTAAAAACTTTAGTCTCAAAGAGCTTACCAAGTCTTCAACAGCAGTTCGACATGGGATAGACAATAACCCAAACAAAGAACAAATGATTAACCTCGTTATTCTTACGAACTGCGTGTTGCAGAAGGTACGAGATGCTCATGGTCGTGTTGATGTCAACTCTGGGTTAAGGGTACTGGAGTTGAACCGTGCTATCGGAAGTGGAGATTCAAGTCAGCACGTGCAGGGCATGGCGGCAGACATCGAATGTCCTGCTATCAGCAACATGGAGTTAGCTGAGTGGATTCGGGATAACCTTGAGTTCGATCAGTTGATACTTGAGTTCTACACACCTTCAGACCCTGCTTCTGGTTGGGTCCATGTGTCCTATAACAAAGAAGAAAATAGGAAACGTGTGTTACGTGCAGTTAAGAATGATGGAAAAACAGTATATCAAGAGGGACTTACCTAATGGCAAAGAAAAACTACAAGAAAACACCTAAGACAAACACAGGTGACATAATTGAAGGTTTTGGTTTTGCAGGAGGAACAGGTGGAGGTAAAATAAAGCCTGGGGTCAATAGAGAAGGACAAAACCCTGGTCGTATGATAAAAGCCGCTAATTGGGTGTCTCGTCAAGTAAAAAAAATGAAAAGCAAGCCTTCTATGGGAGACCCTGTTAAAGCTCGGAGGGAACAGGCTCGTATATCCGCACAAGGACGTATAAGAGCAGGTATTGATGCTCCTATTCCTAAATTTAAAGTTGCTAACCCGAACAAAAAAACTTTTCGTAGGAATTACAGAAAACCTCCAGAACCAGAAGTAGGATATAGCGATCCTATACCATTCTAATGAAAGCAAAGAAAGAGATACTAGAGGAACTGCATGGTTCGGTAGCACTTGAGCTACTTCGCAGGATTAGAAGTGGTGAAGCACTCCCTGCTGACATAGCGAACTCCATAAAGTTCCTCAAGGATAACAATATAGAAGGACTAGCAACCGAAGGATCACCTCTTGGCAATTTAGTCAATAGTATGCCTTTTCCTTCTCGTGAAGAACTAAAGGAGTTAAACTAATGAAACCTGGACTCTATGCAAATATCCACAAAAAACGTGCTCGTATCAAGGCAGGTAGTGGAGAGAAGATGCGTAAAGCGGGTGACAAAGGTGCACCCACTAAAGCAAACTTTGAACGTGCAGCAAAGACTGCAAAATACCAGAAGAAAAAGTAATGGCTAAATCTCCTGCTTGGCAAAGGAAAGAAGGTAAGAATCCTTCTGGGGGTCTTAACGCTAAAGGCCGAAAGAGTTACAACAAAGCTACTGGTGGGAACTTAAAACCTCCTGCTCCCAACCCTAAGTCCAAAGAGTCTAAAGGAAGAAAAAAGTCATTCTGTGCTAGGATGAAAGGTATGAAAGCCAAGTTGACTTCTAGCAAAACGGCACGTGACCCAGATTCACGTATTAATAAATCATTAAGAAAATGGAAGTGTTAATATGCCTTCAGGACCAGGAACTTACGGTAGTAAAAAAGGCCGCCCACCTAAAAAGGGTAAAAAGAAGTGAACACGTATATGCCTATAAGGAAGGTGAGGCGGGTTCCTCATCGTAAAAAGGTAACTTATAGTTATCGTGATCAAATTATTGATACCTATATTTACTTAGGATATTAAGTATATAGTAATTCATACAAAGGACGTAGACGAATGGAAACGATAGTAGATGACCTAAGAGACTTCCGTAACTTTCTCTTTGTCGTGTGGTCCCATTTAAACCTTCCAGAGCCTACTCCAGTACAGTATGATATGGCTGAATATCTTCAGTCTAATGAAAAACGTATTGTCATAGAGGCATTTCGGGGTGCAGGGAAATCTTACATTACCTCTGCCTTCGCATGTCACCAATTATACCTTAACCCTGAAGTTAAAATACTCGTAGTATCTGCAAGTAAGATTAGAGCAGACGACTTCAGCACCTTTACCATGCGGCTTATTCAGGAGATGCCGCTTCTTCATCATCTCATTCCTAAAGACAACCAGCGTCAATCTAAGATTAGTTTTGACGTTGGTCCTGCCAAAGCATCTCACAGTCCCTCTGTGAAGTCTGCTGGTATCACTGGTCAGTTGGCTGGTAGCCGTGCAGACTTGATTATTGCAGATGACATAGAGATACCTAATAACTCCATGACACAAACTATGAGAGACAAGATCGCAGAAGCTGTTAAAGAGTTTGATGCTGTCTTGAAACCTGATGGTCGTGTAGTCTATCTAGGTACACCGCAGACTGAGATGAGTTTGTATGAAGTATTACCTGAACGTGGATACAAAGTTAAAATATGGCCCGCTAGATACCCAAAGGATATTGTTAAGTACAATGGTAGACTAGCGGATACACTGACTAAGCAGGTAGACTCTGATCCTACCATCACAGGACAACCTACTGACCCAAAACGCTTCGGAGACCATGATCTCTTAGAACGTGAGTTGTCCTATGGTAGATCAGGGTTTAGCCTACAGTTTATGCTAGACACGAGTTTAAGTGATGCCAATAGATACCCACTTAAACTTGAGGACTTGATTATAATGGATGTAGATAGTGAAAAGGGACCAGAGAAGATTATTTGGGGAAGAGATAAAGATAAGATTGTGGACATTCCTAATGTCGGTCTTCCTGGTGACTTTTATTATAAGCCCTTGGATACTGTTGGAGATTACATTGATTACACGGGTTCTCTCCTGGCTATAGACCCTAGTGGTCGTGGGCAAGACGAGACAGCATACGCTGTAGTTAAGATGCTCAATGGTTATCTTTATGTCGTAGACTTTGGTGGCATAGAGGGTGGTTATGGAGAAAGTGTACTAAAGACCATAAGCATGATCGCAAGGCAGCATAAGGTAAACTATGTACTTGTGGAGTCTAACTTTGGTGATGGTATGTTCACTGAGTTGCTTAAACCTGTGTTGACTAAGGTTCACCCTGTGACGATAGAAGAAGTCAGACACAACATCCAGAAAGAGAAAAGGATTATTGATGTCTTAGAACCTGTGATGAATCAGCATAAGCTAGTGATAGACAGGAAAGCACTTGAGAAAGACTATAGTTCAGTACAACACTACCCACCAGAAAAGCAACCTAAGTACATGTTAGCTTACCAGATGACTAGGATAACTAGAGAACGTGGGGCTTTAGTACATGATGACAGGTTAGATGTATTGTCTATGGCAGTAGCATACTGGGTAGAACAGATGTCTGCTGATGTAGATCGTGAGATGAAGACAAGAAAAGATGAGTTGCTAGATAAGGAACTTGAGAAGTTTATGCAGAATGCCATTAGTGTAAATAAGTTTACTGAAGTAGAACCTAAGTGGTTTAGTATATAGTTAGTATATAGTGTAGTGGTACTACTATAGTATACTAATGTATGTATCTAATGTCCTGTTAGTCATAATTTGGTAAAAAAATATGAGACCCTTAGTTATCGATGGGAATCGTGATTACCCCCTTTGGGGGTACCACGGTAAACCCGTGTGGCACAACATTTGCATTCCTGTGTGTACCTGGGTGCTCGACCGTGGGTGACCTGGGTATAATGTGTGCATACCTGTGTATACGTGAGGATTGATTGGGGATATAGGTATTCATTGGTTTGATTAGCTATATCTTCAATTGCATCTGTTTTTTTAACGAAGTTAAACCAAGGTGACCAACGTCACCTGTGTTGCCGTGTGACGACCAAGGTCGTTGCGTGTGTTAGCAACGTCTGAGCGTGTGCGGGCCTATGTGCACAGCACCTACGGTGCCAAGCCAGACCCAAACTTGACATTTGCGTTTTGGTCGTTATACTTATTGGCGAGCTTGAGGCAAGCCATCTGACAGATCAGTTCTTGAGTTCACACAAACGCAAACACACAAACATAGGAGCATGTATGACACAGCGTGAGAAACTAATCAGACAAGGTATCAATCCAGATCGTCTTGTACCAGTGGGCACAAACGGACCGAGGCGAATAGACGTATGTCCAGATGGACCTATGCGTAAAACCAGTGGTGCATTCCGTAAACGTGAGCAATTTCGTATCACTAAATGGTCATGGGCGAGGTAGTCTTGACAATTGTATAACCACATGGTATACTGAAAGTAACACAGGTACACAAGCGATCTTGAATGATCCATAGGTACTTGTGTTACACAAGTAAACCAGTGACTTGACAAACCCAAACTAAGGTGTTATAATGTTAGTCAAATTGCGGGGCTTGAATCAACATCTAAAACAGCGTATCCGTCAGCACGGTGACACGTGGCACGTTGATACAAAGTTATTAGAATCACATGGTGTAACCATGAATCAAGAATTGCAAGGTATGTTCAGTGATAATCAGGAATGGATTCCAGTGATTAGTTGTAAAACTAATCATCACAGGTGGGTAGCACCTGATTGGAATGTGGACTTGACAATCCTGAATTGATGTGCTATAATATAGACAAACGCAAACACAGGAGCCAATATGGAACTAGCAAAGATCATAGAGTTCAATCGTAAGTTCAAAGAACTTCATAACATGCTCATACAAGAGCAAGAACAATGCCAGAATAATACCTTGAGACTTGCAGTCTCATACATGGATGATGCAGGTAACAAACTGAACCAATGCGTAGGTGAGGCTACAATGGCAGGTCACTTGACAAACCCTGAATGACATGCTATAATATAGACAAACGAACACAGGAGCCAACATGTTTCAAAAATACTTACATAGTCCAAATGTACATGTTCACATGTGTACCAATGATCTTGTTTGTCTGAGTGGGTATTGTAGGTCAGGCAAGTATCATGAATTTACCGTAGGTAAAGAGAAT
>Ga0208162_1001329_pt1 | contig 12985 bp, 15 predicted proteins | sample CB_VirMetaG_4_FD_184539 | JGI IMG/M metagenome (GOLD analysis project Ga0208162, IMG submission 184539) | Freshwater to marine saline gradient viral communities from Chesapeake Bay - CB_1508_1M Viral MetaG (SPAdes) (version 4) | ecosystem: Environmental > Aquatic > Marine > Coastal | place: USA... | reverse complement strand
CTCCAGTATGTGAATGGACTGGATTGAATTCTCCTTGCTTTTGATAGTTTACCCAAAAACCATCTAAAACATAATCGTGATATCCGGTTAAACCTTTTAAACATCCCAGATTACAAAATTGCTCCGCATATTCATCTAGGAAATCTGTAATAATATTATTAAAAAACCAATCTTCCTCATCTACCAATTCATGACTTCTATCAATCTGACCAGCTAATGCTGGTTTAACATTTATATGGGATTTTTCAATGTATGACCACAGTCTTTCCATAGCATTTGGTGGAAGACTTGCTTCTAACCATCCCAGTACCCTTGGTAGTCTCTTATTGATCTTCATCAGGTAACCTAAACTTATACTCTAAAACCAATCTATACAAAAAATCTTTGAGAGCAACTAAACGTTCTTGCTCATCAGGATGACCACTAGGCCAATTCTTGAGATGAAAACTTACAGATTGGTACAACTGAAATGTATCACCAATATCTAGTTCTAGTTCGACATAAGGAATATCTTCTTCCCCATTAAAGTCGTAATTTTCGTATTCCATCATCCTAGACCTGCGTTAAACCTCATGAACTCAATAGCGTTTTTGATCTGATAAGTTCGATTATTGATCTGCTTCAGGATACTTTCAATATAAACGAGCATAGTTTCGTAGTAGTCTATCTTTAGACAAACAGTGCTCAACTTTTCATCTGCATCTAGATATTTTTGCATAGTATCTTTATCACGAATCTTTTTAGGAAAAGGATTCTCGATATAAACATCAGGATCTGCTTTTCCACTAAAGTATTCGTACCGCTCGTGTCGAATATTTTTTCTTTGTTGTTCTGCTTTCTTTCTCAGAAGAAAGATGTTATTATATAGATCAAAGTATTTTGCGTGGAGAGTAGGAATCGCTAGAGATTCTTCATGCAAGTTGTCTCTGTCGATCTTTGAATCCTCTTCCCACATACCTTGAAGTTTATCAAGGTCGATCATAGGTTTTTGCCGTTCAAGTCGGTAATATTGTAGATAGTATACTTGAAAGAAACCTCCGCAGTCAAGTAGTCAATGTCACTATCGGTAGCATCAAACTGCAAATCTGACAAGTCATACGGGAACATGTCTTTGAACATGATCTTAAAGTTAGCAGATTGATTGCTGTTCAAAACAAAGAGTGTAGCATCTGAATACACATTCATCAGATCACTATCTTTGAAGTCGTAATCCTGTTGGAAGTTATAAATCTCTGCCAGACTATCTGGATAACCAAGTGCTCTCATCCACTTCTGGATTTCTAAGTAATTCTCAAGATTTTCGTCTACCAGAAAACGAAGTCGAAAATCATTAAACTCCAGAATATCACCTGGTGTAGGAAGATCTTTCAGTGGTGTTGCTTGATTTGCGACACCAAGAGATACACCTGGGATTGTGCTTGAGTTTGAAAAGAACGCAACCTTTGGCGATCTGTTGAGAACAAACTTAAACCCTACCGGTGCTAGGAAGTTTCTGTTCTGGATCTGGTTGCTGTATGCGTTACCTACAGCCATGGTTTTTTAATTATTTAGAATAAAAAAGGGGACCTTTCGGTCCCCTGTAAACTCTTGTGAGTATGGATCACATGAGGTTCTTGATAGCAACTCTTCTGTAGTAGCGGTTGCTGTTGACGCGGAGGCGACCCAGACCTTGCTCGGTTCCTTCTGCAAATGGGTTTGCAACGATACCGTAGCGGGTCTTGAAGCCAATCTTGGGTTGGAAGGTGTCCTCTCCAACTGCACGTACCATCTGCAGGGGTACGTATGGGCAATAGAACAGACCAGCGTCATAAGGTGAAGTACCCTTATAACCAACAACGTAATACTGGTTAGCACCCTGTGCCAGACCACCGTTGTTAGCAGCGAGGTTCGCTGAATAAGGATCGATGTAGACTCTGTACTTACCGTTGATGGTTCCAGCAAAGGTGTTGCCGGTGTCGTCTACGTTCAGGTTAGCGTTAAGAGCAGGAGTGTAATCCAGTACACCAGCCATGGTCAGTGCTGAAGCAACGTCAGCAGAGCACATGATGATGTTGCCCTTTCCTCTACGAGTTCTCTGAGCGATTCTGTTAGCATCTCTTTCGATCTGGAACAGAAGACCCTTGAACTTCTCAACTGACCAACGTCCGTTGGAGTCGATGTCGAGGTCGAATACACCCTGAGTTGCGGTGTTTTCTACAGCACCTTGCTCAGCAATCTTGTAGATCGTTCTGATGACTTCGCGGTTGATCTCAGCAAGAATCTCAGTGGAGAGAATGTTTGCGAGTTCCGCTTCAGCGTTCAGACCGTGGATTGCCTTCAGGTCCTGTGCAAGCTCAAGGCTGTATTCTGCCTTCAGAGCGCGTGACTTTGCGGTTACGGTGACTTTCTCGATCGAGAAAGCCATCTGGTTGAAGTGGTTATTAGCAGCGTCGCCCAGTGCTTCTGCACTGTCCTTACGCATACCCTGACCGACATCATATGCAGTTGATGATGCGGAACCAACAGGGTTCAGGATTGAAGGGTTAGAACCGGACTGTGCGGTTGTACCCAGACCAGCAGCAACGTCAGAGAAACCTGAGGTTACGTCGAATCCAGAATCCTGACCGGAGAATGCGGTATCTACTTCGTCAAAGAAGGTCTCTGAACCAGACTGGTTGTTGTAGCGCGAACGCATCGCGAAGATCAGTCCTGTAGGACCAGACATTGGCTGAACGCCTGCGAGGTCATAAGCGACCAGGTTAGGCATTGAGCGTCTGATCAGGGAGATCAGGACGGGATCGAAACCAGCACGGGGACCTGCAGCATCAGCAGCACCAGTGTATCCATCTGCACCAACAGAGTTGGTAGGTGCTTCCATCAGGTTGTTACCTGTGGAGAATGCTTGCTCCTCACGGAGGAATTTTTCTTGGTTTTCGAGCAGGACGGCGGTTACAGCTCTTCTGTGTGAATCCTTGATTTCATCAAGACCTTCATAGTTCAGAAGGGGTGCCCACTTTTCCTGCAGCTGTTCGGATTGGAACATCTGTCTTTACGGTAAAGGGTTTAGTTTGAATTAAATGTTAAAGTCAGCTTTTGGCAACAGCCGAAAGTGTCTTCAGATAAGCAGCCATTGAACCTGAGACAGTTGCCTCAGATGTGTCTACTCCCTCAGAGAGAGTTTCAGTCTGCGCCTTTGGAGCCTGTGCGGAGAAGTATGACTCCTTCAGGGTCTCCAGTTTTTCACGATAAGTTTCTTCACTTTCAAACTCTACGCTTTCAGCGAGTGAGGCGAGCTTTTCCTTCTGAGTGGACGCGAGTCCCTCGGAAACATTATCGAGGATTCCATCAGCAACAGACTCTGCAAGTCTCTTGTTGAGGGAGATGTTTCTCTCGATTTGCTCGTTGAGTTTGGTCTCCATGTCATCAAGCTTGTCTACCATGCTCTCAAGCACATCATATTTATCGTCAGGGATTGATACATAATGTTCTTCAAAAAGACCTCTCATGCCTGAGAGGAAACTCTCAGTCATTTCAGTCTTCAGTCCGTGCTCGATTTGCAGTTCGTTAGAAACGAACCACTCCTCTGACACGTACTCAAGGTAAGAATCTACACGCTCGGAGAGTTCTCCCTTGAATTCTTCTACTGCTTCAGCAACCAATGATTCTTGCTGAGCAACCAGTTCTTCTTTGATAGTAGCAACCTTAGCGTTGATTGCTGCTTCGAAGATGGTCTTTGCTTTCTCCTTGAATTCCTCGGAGAGTTCTTCGCCACCAAGGAGAGCATTAACGTCTTCTTCAACGTTGTACTCAGGAGTTTCGATGGTCTCTTCTTCTGCAACTTCCTCAGATGACTCTTCGATAGTTGCTTCAGTTTCGAGTTCCTCTTCTTCCTTCATGCCCTTCATTGGTTCTGCTGCTTTAGCGCCTTTATTGACAACATCCTTGACTTGCTTGAGAGTTCCGCCAGGAGTTTTCAGCTTTGCTGAATCGTCGTCGGGCTTGTAGTTCTCGGGGGTAGGACCACCGAGGTCTTCCACGGCACCCAGCTGGGTTCCGGGATCTGCCATTTTAGGCATAGGATCACCTGCTTTAGCACCGCTGTTAACCGCAGTTTTGGATTGAGCAGTGCCTACTTCCATTTCCTGTAAATCTCCACGAGACATTTGAACTCTCCGAGTAACCTTGTAAGTTATTTTATATATTTATTTATAAATCTAATCTTTACAGACTGTTCAGGAAGTCATTAAACAGATTAAGTTTCTGCTCATCTAACCTCTTTTGGTCTGTTAAGGTGTTGATTTGTTTGTATGTTTTTTGTGCAAACTTCTCACGAAGGATGCCGCCGTCCCATACCCAGTCTTTTCCTTCCATAATTCCTGATACAAATGCATCAGGTGCAGAAGGGTCAGCGACGATATCAGCAGCAGTTGCCAACATGAAATCTTCGCCAACTTCGCTATAACCTTCGCGGGTCATCTTCAGAGATCCAACTCCACGAGAAGAAACTCCGAGTTTTACGCCTTCACTAATAAGTGATTCTGCAATCCTACCCATTGGGGTGTTGAGGATCTTAGCCTTACCGATGAAGTTTGATCCACTCTCTTTCAGTGAAACGATCTTATGAGAAACACGATCGAGGTTTACGGTAGGACCTTCGGGGTGACCGAGTTCTCCGAGTGCTCTTCCTGCAGCAACGTGATTCTCGTTATAGCGAGAAACTTCGCGGCGCAGTGTTTCCATAGGATACATGCGACCATTACGGTTCTTAATGTTTCCTTGGAGGAATACTCCTTCGATAAACAGATTCTTTTTACCGTTGCGTTCTTCAACGATAAAATCTACCTGCTCAATTTCTTCTCTGATCAGTTTCATCTTAGGAGGCTGTGAATGCGACTTTGTTTGCCTTGATTGCAGAGTCAGTCCAGATTACGTCGCTAGGAAACTTCTGAATAAACTCAACAGATCCTGCAGGCATTGAAAAATATGCTGTAGTTGCAGCACCAACTAGAGTGCTAACTCCAACCACTCTCACTGCAGCAGTATCATTGAAAAGTCTTACAACAGATGCACTTCCGATGCTAGTTGCAGCACCAGCGGTAGCCCCCGTTGACTCTTCAGTTGAAATAACCTTGGTAATCATTAGTCTGCAATTGGGGTATTAGTAGTTATTTAGTCTTCTTCTGTCTCAACTGCTGCTTCTTCTTCGTTTCCGAAGAGTGAATTTGCAACAGTAGGTCTTACTGCATCAATTTTTGCAGCAGACTTTGTAAACAGAATGTCCTTAATCTTATCGCTGATATCAGAAGGACTTTCACCAGCGACGATCATGTCCATTAATTCGTCCATGAGTCAATATCAAATGTGACAATGTTATTTAGATGACACCACCACTAGGGTTTTTGATTTCTGGTGCCTCTACAGATGAAGCATCAATTTCGGGTTCCATTACTGGTGCTCCCAAATCTCCACCACCTTGCATTGGTTGTCCAGTTGCTGGATCAATTTGCATAGAAGCAGGATCGGGGATAATTCCATCCTTGATTTCGTTTTCAATCTGCTCGTTCATTTCAAGAATCTCTTCGTCAGTTTGACGGAGGATCTTTCTACGAACGTATTCTTGTGAGAAGTATTTGCCGACGTATGGTTCGACTTGCTGAATCATATTCAGTCTTTCTGTAAGCAGTTCGCTTTCCTTGAGTTCTGCGAAATGATTATCGTAGAGGAAATCGTACTGAATATGCTCACTCATCTTGTCCCAATCTTCGGGAGTGATGACATTCTTCAGGATCAGCTGAGTTTTGAGGAAGTCATTGAAAAGATTTGAGAAACGCTTTCTCAGTCTTCCTACAAATTTGCTGAATTTTACTTCGTCACGAAGGATTTCTGATGATCTTCCCAAATTAAAACCACCATCTCCACCAATTCTAGAGACGGGAACGTTCAGTGAACGGTAGAGTTTGTCTTGGAAATATTTGATGTCGGTGATTTCACCGAGGTTTTGTCCGCCAGGAAGTGTGGAAATCTCTGTACCACGACCACCTTCACGACGTGGAAGCCAGAAGTCTTCCAGCATACTCATGTATTTTTTGTCATCACGGACTTCGCCAGTGTTTGCATCGTAAACAAGTTTGTTACGATAGCGCATCATAACGTCACGCAGATATTGTTCTGCTTTGACCTTAGGAAGATTGCCAACATCAATGTAGAAAATTCTACGCTCAGGTGCTCTACTCAAACGGTAGATAACCAGAGAGTCTTCAATCATTCTAAGTTGATTGAGTGACTTGATTGCCTTGTGGAGATATGATAAAGTCGATCCTTTATTTCTGTCTACAAGACCGGAGGTGCAATAAGCAATCGCGTCTCTTGCAATCTTGATTCCTTTTGCTTCTCCACCACGAGCTGTTGGGTTGCCCGTGGGGTACATTGACTTTGGATTGTATACAAAATACTCTTCGATCTCAGGGAAGTTGTACTCCATGGGATCTTCTTTCAGATTATTAATCTGAGCAAGTGCCTTGTCTCTATCGATTTTCTTCTGCTGTCTGACATAACGAATTTTCATAGAGTCGATATATCTCAACTCTTGAATCCCTGCTGTGGGATTCTTCATGTCAATCAGTTTATGATAATAGATTCTGCCATCAACGTACCAATTTCTATAAATCTCATGTGCCTTTTTATCAAAATCCAGAAGGTCTAGGATATACTTAAACTCTTCTCTGATTTTTCTTTTAATACCGTCACTTGCGTTCAGGTTAGAAAGTTCAATTTTTACTGGGGAATCATCAGCATCAGAAACGATTGCCTCATTAACAATATCTTCGATAGCACTATCCGCTTCGGGATGAAGTGCCATCTCACGATATCTCTTAATCAGATCAAACTCAGTTCTGTAGATACCCTCAATATCAACATACGAACCAAAAAATCCGCTGGTAAGGTAGTGGTCTGATCCATCCTCGTTATTAGGAGGGACCGGACTTACAATACCAGCAGATTGTTGTTCGTTGTCCTCAATTGAGAAACCAAACAGCTTTGCCATTATAAGGTGGGACTAGAGATTTCTACTATTTATCAAGCTCCAGATCCGGGTGTTTCGGGGAAGTAGTACTGAACTTGGAATTCAACTGTGAATTCTTCGATCGCATCGGGTGTGTCATATGACAGAGCGATGTCAGAAATTGCAGTTGGGAAGATATCAACAAACTTGTATTGTGCAAGAATGTTTGATGGTCCCGAAGCAGTTCCGGTTCCCTGAGTTGCAGCAGCAGTTCTTCCGAGTTGGAATACTTGTGCTTGACCCATGTATGCTGAAGGATCAGTCAGACCCGAAGAATCTCCATATTGGGAGATATTTTGCATCCATGCTTCGAATGCTCTTCTGTGTCCAAAGTTTTCATCGTTGATGACAGTGACCTGCCATGTATCGATGGTTCTGTCTCCAGCAACTTTCAGAATACGTCCTCTGAAAGGAATTTCGATTGGGGTTACGTTAGATGCTGGCAGGTTTGCTGCTTTACATAAGAATCTAAAGTTGTCACCGTCGAAGGTTCCGTCGCCGTCTCCTTGAATTCCCAGGTTTACACCATCGGGAAATGTGACTGCAACCTCAAACAGATTGGGGCGAGCGCCGCCGCCAATCAGTTTGGATTTGAATTGGGAGATGTTCCTGGTTGGAATTGATGCCATTTGAAGTGTCCTCCTTAGTTATTAATTATAAGATCAAACTCTACCTGCAACTTCTTCGAAGCTTACGCCTGTGCGCGTTGCAACGAAGGTCAGGGTTACATAGTTAATCGACTTGGTTGGTTTCAGGAAGATATCAGCTCTGAATTCATTGTTGTCAATGACATCAGGGGTGTTATTCGTTTCGTCACAAACGACCAAGAAGTCGTACAGACCGCGTTTTGCTTGAACATCGCGGAGATAAGGTTCGACGATATTGACAAAGTTAGATCTTGTGATCTCATCGTTCAGTTCGAACAGTTGTGCATTTGCTGCACCCTCAAGTGCCTGCTCAACCGTGAGGAAGAGGCGGCGAACGTTAATTCTGTCGAATGCAGATGCGTATGACAGAGCAGTCTTGTCTCCAAAGAGAAGAACGCCTGTTCCTGGCAGATTAATGATTGAGTTAATTCTTGCAGGATACAGTTTGTCTCTATCTGCTTTACCTGGGTTGAACTTAAGCTTGATTGCGTTGTTCAGAATACCTCTTTGCTGACCAGCAGGTGAGAACCAAGGGTAAGCATTGATTGCGGTACGAACCATCAATCCAGCAACGTCTCCGTTAGTTGGAATATAACGGAACTTGTCATTGAATCTATCATACTTGTATGCGTATCCAGAATCGAATACTGTGTATGAGTTAGATCCAAGAGGTGAGAAGAAGGAAAGGATATCATCTACAGTTCCCGCTCTGTTCTTGTCGGGTGAGATGACTGCCATACAATCTTTTCTCTCATTGGCAATTGCCATCAGGTAACTTGCCTTTGATTGAGAATCACTCAATCCAGAGAATCCAGGTCCACCAATCAGATAATCAACTGCAACTTCATCTCTATTTCTAAAGAAGTTATATGCGGTTTGGATTTCTCCTACTGATGCTTGGAAACCGTTTCCGGTGCTGTAGTTTGCACCACCTTGCAAGTTGTAGACGTGGTTACCAATCGAAGCAAACTTCTTCGCTTGTGCTGTTTGGTTCCAGAGACCATCTGAAGTTGTGACCGGTACAAATCCGCTTGAGAATCCGGATGCTAATGAATAGACTCCATTGTATCCATCACTAACGCTCGATGGGTTCTTACCAGCGTAAACGTACTCAGAATTTCTTGCCAAGTAGTCTTTCCAGAAGATCTTCTCTGGAGAGTTCTCTGCAGAAACTGCATCAGATGCTTTCGACAGACCTGTGAACTTTTCAAGCAGGTTTCCTTGGATTCCTGTAACAGTTCCTCTATCGTCGATGATTACAACATGAAGTTCGTCGTTAGAACCACTTCTTTCAGCAGTGTATGCTGTTGTTCCTGGTTTTGGTGCGAGTGACTTCCAGAAGATAGTGGTGTTATCCAGAACAATTTTCTGGTCGTCATACCAGTCTCTAGAATCTCCTACTGTCACATCAAATCCAGTTTGGATACCTGATGTGTTGATTGCTCTCAGAGTTTCTGCAGCACTAATTGCAGCAAGGTCATCGCCTTCCTTGTATGCCATTGCAGTTGTAACACCTGCACTGGTTGTTCTAGAAACAATCTTCAGATCGAATTCAGTGTCTGTTCCTGCAGAGTCTGTTCTAACTCCAGTAACAATACCTTGAATATATCCGGTGAAGGTTTCTGTTCCACCATCACTCTTAACAACAGTCTTGTTTGACTTGGGAACTGTGACTGCAACACCAACCGTGATGCCTGCAAGTTCCAAACTGGTTGTGTTAATACCAATGGTTTGGTCTGCTTCGCCGTCAATAATGCAAACTTTCAGATTGTCGGAATATGCACCTGGGGTTTTTGCTGCCCATGCCCATACTTCTGCTTCATCAGAGTAGTTGTCTTCGTAGTCGTCAAAGTTATTGATCGACAGAGCATCCGTAGATGCATATCCAACTGCTGCGTTTGAATTATTCAGATCAGTAGAATCTGATCTAACAACCTTCAAGACACCGCCGTAGGACAGAAATGATGATGCTGACATCCAGTATTCATACTGTGCATCACTGGAAAGTGGTTTTCCAAAAACATTAATAAGTTCTTGCTCTGTAGCAATATCAGTTACTTCATGAACAGGACCTCTTTCAAAAGGACCTGCAATAGCACCAATGTTGTCAAGAACGTTCTCAGCTCTCCCTACAGTAAGGTCAACCTCCCTAATCAATACACCAGGAGATAATTGAGGAGTCGCCATGTGTCTCTCCGTTGTCTCAGTTTAACTAGAAATTATTTAGATTTTTGACTATCTTCATTGGGGAAATCGTGCATGAACACTACCAATCGGGATAAGACCAATCAATTTGCTTATCTTTCTGTTTTCTTTTTGCTTTTATTCTTTTAATTGTGCATACCTTACATTCGTATGCATATGCAGAAGGACCACTACCCTTTCTAGTTTTATAATACCCGTCAACTAGATCTTTTATCTCCTTACAAGATCTACACTTTCTCTCTTGTAAGAGTAAATGACCAAAAGAAAACTGGTCTTCAATATCCATTACTGATAGTCCCACATATATGACATATCACCATATTCATCAGTATGCCATCTGTCACCTTCAGCATCTACAAAACTTGCCTCACCATTCACACCATCAACGATGAATCCAAAGGGTGACATATCTTGTTCGATCTGATTTTTCTGCTCATCATAGAGTCTCTTTCTGACATCTTGATCAGTCAGTTCTTTGAAGTAATCTTGCTGGACCAACCAAGCATAGATGACGAGACACATTGCAAGGTCATCGTTACAACCTTCTTCTGCTTCAAATGAATTATTCTTTTGAATGAATGTAGTCAGTTCTTGAAGAATCTCATAGTCATTGAAGATAAGTTTATCTGCTTCAATCAAAGTTTTCAGGTTTAGTGAACCAACCTTCTTGACAGTCTTTGACATCTTGACGCCAAGCTGCGTCTTCTTACCAGAAAATCCTTGTCCAACAATCTGACCAGCACGACCACGCATTGAGCACATCAAAAGATTCTGATACTCAAGATCGTAATGAATGATTGATGCTACTTGATCCCCAACGTCATTAACTTCACAGATAATAAATGCTCCATTATAATTCTTTGCAACATCAACGATGATGTTGGGGAACAACATTGGTTTGATTTCGTTGTTTCGATATTTGCAAACAACTTTATGTGGGAATGTTGTGATATCAATGACGGTAAATGCTGAGTAGTCATTTCCAACTCCTCTTGCAACGTCAACCGATATTACATAGTCATGCTTTTCTTTTGCCTCTTCATGAACATCTAATCCACCATTACTAATCTTTGGATTATCATAGACAAGTGCTCTCAGTTTGCTTGGTGCAATCAGAGTATCGACAGATCCAAGGAACTCACACTCAAACTCAACCTTGAACTGCTGCTCTGATGTGTTAGCAATCGTCTGCTCTCGCCAAGCATCATCACGCCCAGGAACTTCGGACCAGTGAACATCTGTTGGGATATATTCATTCTTACCCTTCTCCGCATCATGCCACATGCGGTAGAAGTGATTCATACCGTGTGGCGTAGATACGATAATAACTTTCGTACTTTGACCAGAAGTAATAGTTGGATATACAGACGCAAAGAATGAATCTGCAATATGATTTGGAACGAACGCAAATTCGTCCAAGAAGAGGATGTTGAATGACATACCTCGGACAGCTGATGCTGAGGTAGATGCTGCGAGAATCTTAGATCCGTTCTCTAGTTCCAGACTACCTTTGTTCCAGGCAATAATACCTTGCTGCATCCACTTTGGCAGATTCTCATATGCAGTCTGCAATCTATCCAGAAGTTCTCTAGCAGTTGCTGCCTTGTTTGCCAGAATACCAATGTTTACATTATCATTGAAAACTGCATAATGTAGCAGAAAAGATACCACAGTTGTAGACTTACCAGTCTGTCGTGGCATCTTACAGATATTGAATCTGTGATTATGAAAGTTATTAATTAACTTCTCTTGAAAGTCATACGTTTTGAACGGTTGAAGACCGGCATCAAGTGTGACGATCTTCACATAGTTCTGTGCAAAATATACTGGATCTTCCTTACATTTAACAAATTCAAGAACCTGCTCTTTAGTAAACTCAATAGCAGTATTTGCTTTTTTTAGAAGCGGATTGCCAAGATAAACTTCACTCATAATATCATGTATTATCGTTTCTTACTAATAAAATGCAGAAAGTTGCCGCACACTTCATATTGTTTGTTGAAGAATATGCCCTCACTTCAATATCTGTTTTCTCTTCAATCTTTAGTGGGAACTTGTAATTTCGTTCAATACTATTTTGATTTGTATGCATAACATCTTGAGATCTCCATGTGCCATTATCATTGTGCCCTCTCTTGACTAAGAAAACATCACCATCTGACTTGGCAGTTGAAAGATCCCATTGATATATGTATCCAGTATAATCTACAGGGACGGTATAAATTGCCATAAAAGTTTGACCTAAACCTTCACCACCCGCAACACGAATTTGTGCTAATGTTGTTGCACCTTGAGCAATACTAATAGTTCCCTCATTAGTTCCACTAGATCCAGATGTTGCAACAAATGCACGAAATACTCTGAAAAACTCAACACTACCAGCACCACCACCAACTGTTAGTGTCTCGGATACTTGATTATAATTAGCATCAAGTCCTTCTACAGTTACTGTTCTTGCACCAGTTCCAGAAGATGAGTCATCACTATCACTACTGGTTACTGTAAGAACACCTGCAGATGTTAGATAAGTGTATAGTCCACCACCATCCCAGATGGTTTCCATAGAACCATCAACATCAAGATTTTCTCCAAACTTGATAATATGAAAAGCGCCACGAACTTTACCACGAGAGACATTCAATTCCCATGCCTCATCCCATAAGTAATTTTTAAATGGCATAATCAGTCACCCCAAGTTAAGCGTTCAGGTTGATATCTTTGTACATTTTTGATTCTTGATGTATCTATATGACTTGGATAAATGTTATGAACAATTGCACCAGGATACTCTCCTTGAATTTGTTCTGCTAATTTTGTTTTGGAAAGCATTTCTCCTTCTACTTCAAGACGATAAATTTTACCTTCCCATACAATATCAGCAAAAAATGATTCTTGTGCTTGTTCTGGTTGGGAACCTCCTACATTCAAAGTTCCATTAAAATCACCATTTATAGTGATACTTTCTGATAGAAATTGTTGAAAACTTTTCATAGATCAGCACTTCCAGCGACGACGGGCTTTACATACGGGTTTATCTGGGGTCTTAGAGCAATCAATGTTGTGCATATCTTGCTGACCCTTAGAGCGAGCG
>Ga0208162_1001328_pt1 | contig 12985 bp, 4 predicted proteins | sample CB_VirMetaG_4_FD_184539 | JGI IMG/M metagenome (GOLD analysis project Ga0208162, IMG submission 184539) | Freshwater to marine saline gradient viral communities from Chesapeake Bay - CB_1508_1M Viral MetaG (SPAdes) (version 4) | ecosystem: Environmental > Aquatic > Marine > Coastal | place: USA... | reverse complement strand
CTTGCAGTATAACGCCCAGGTCTTACATAGGCTTTGAATGAGCTATCGTCTGCAAAAGGCTTTAACTCGTTTATATCACTACGGTCAATACCTGAAAGCAGACCTACGGACCCTCCACCGTTGATCTGATCTCTCAACCAAAGGATATTATTCTCTAGCTGTGTAAGTGGAATGTTGTCAACTTGCCAGTAATAAGGATCGTTAGACTTAAAGTATCTAATAGGTTCTGTGAACTTATACGCACTTTCATTCCATTGTGCAGGTGGTGTAGGAACTTGTCCTTGTCCGTAGTTGTTATGTGCCATCAGTTTCTCCTATCGAAATCGAATATGTTTGCTGATCTAAAGCCTCGACCAGTTCCGTTTGTTGTAGTAGATCTACCCTCACCATCCTGTTCAGTGGTTGCCCTGTAGATGGATAGAAGAGGCGGTCTTCCACCAACTTTATGTGAACAGTGTTTCGCATTAGCAAAGGTATTACTTGCAGATTCATCTATTCGCACTCTATTAACGAAAGATGGATCAACAAAGTCCTTAACATGATAGTATCCTGAGAAGTCCCATCTTCCATCTAAATTAGCAGCTATCTTCTCTTCATTTCTAACTGATCCAGATACTAAAAGCAAGTCTGAGTTGATTAGTGTAGCTATATCTTCGGACAAGGCGCTGCAAGGACCTGAAGCATGATAGCCTTGAGCGAAAGCTTGTGTTACAACATTTGATTCGTTGTCAGCAAAAGCTCCCGATGAAACGCTGAATAGAAGATTAGAGGCTGGGTTAGTAGAGTAGTATATTCTGAAAGGACCTCTGTTGTAAGGACCACTCTGCCCATACATACCGTACCATCTCCAAGCAACTACTGCTCCTCCTGCAACTTCACCATGATTTCTACTAGTAGGCCAAAGCTCTCCTGCGAACTCGTAGTCTACAGCGAGATCCCCATTATTAACTAGATAATAGTATTTAGCTAAACCTATGGCATTATCAGTGGCTAGTCCTTTATTTACACCAGGATCAGGAAGTGGAACCCACTCACCATAACTATCAAGAATAGAAGCGTCTCCGTAGGTATCATCATACTCATAAGTATCGCCCACAGGGGCTGGAGACGCCCATACTGCGGATGTTCCGTAGTTCTGACCAGTAAATCCAGTCCTTCCTGTTGCTGAAGTATTAGCGGTTCCTTGACCAGTATACCATGTAGTTCCTGGCTTTTGCCATACAGCGCGAGGACCCCAATAAGGAGCTTGTGATGGGTAAACACCGCTTACAGAACAATAACCTGAGTTGAGGTAAGACCCATCTCCTATGTTCCATATTCTTAAGTTATAGCAACCAGCGTTGTTATCATCATGAGATGGGTCATAGTATTCCTTATCAGCGTTCACTGGACCAGGGATAAAGTGAGTGTTCAAAGTATCAACTCTACTTCCATTCAACGCTCTTACGCAGAAACCACCTGTAGAAAGCTGCTCCTGAAACTCAACCTCATCAATGGTGTCATACTCTACACCTAAGAAACTAGCAAAGTGACCATCATAAAGACCTATACTTCTGTGAGTTGCAAAGGCTCTATGATCATTTGGGTTTGCCTCAGGGTTCGTCTTGTTTGAGAAGTTAGCTGTTAATGAGAAGGTGCTACTTAGTTGTGCGTCAGTATCATCAGGGTTAGGTAGCATTATCATGCAGCCACTGGAAGTATAACCTGATACTAAGTAGGCTTGCCCTTCGTCACCTGTTCCATAATCAGCAGCAGAAACAGAAGCCGTAATAGTGTCTCTATCCCAAGTTGAGTGATAGTCTCCAAGATCTCTCATGCTAATAAGAGATCCTTTATCAGCAACTAAGCAGGCTCTAGTAGAATGTAGCTCTACAGAAGTATGGTTAGCTCCACTAGATAGACTCCACTTTTCAATACCTAAAGCACCTTCATGATCTTGATGAGGCATGAACTTTACTGAGGAATTGTTATCTGCTAGAGCGTCTACAGAGAATTGTCCTATGAAGGTTGGACCCATGAAGTTTACATGAGAGTTGTTGTTAGCATACACCCCCAAGCATCTTCTCTGAGACAAATCATTTACATTGTCAGGGCCAACAAGCTGCGTTGCTCCGTAGGATGTTCCATGGAAATCAACAGTGGATCCTTTGTCTGCGTGTACTAAACACCCTTTCACTGTCCTTAGAGAATAAACAGTAGGTACAAAGTCTGCTGTATTATTAGCCTGAGGAGCAAACATTCTAGCATGGCAGAACTGTGCGTATGAGTTTGTAAGAACCACAGCTTGCGTAAGGTTCGTTCCTTCTGCACTGCTGGAATCCGTACCTATATGATTAGCGAAATACATAAGAGGAGCAGTGTCTACATAGTTCGTATCAACATCATCTAACTTAAATGTAGAAGACTCCATTTTAATGTGCTGACCATTAGATGCAAAAGATATCTGATATGTCCAGGGAGTGTGCGTGTATTCTCCTACTCCAGCTATAGTTTGAAATCTATTTAAAGATACTTGTCTAGATTGTTCAACTGAATATACTAAATGAGAGTTAATTAAATGAAGACCTTCATCTTGATTAGCTTCACAATGTATTCCATCAATTTTTAATGTTGAGTTAAGGGCTTTAATTCCTTTTTTATTACTATACGCCGTAATCAATCCCTTAACACTTATTTCAGAGTTTATGGCCTCTATCCCTGTTCCATTTACACAGAAGTTAATAACTGTTGGAGAAGGATGGCCTACTAAAGTTTCACCAAAACCATCACCTCCAGTAAGGACTGAGTTGTGAAGATAGGCACCTACATCGTTACCTTGAATGTTGAAGAAGTATTCAGATCCTGACACATAAGTATCTGTTACAACATTAAGGGTAGAGTTATAAGCCTTAAGACCGTAGGAAGTTCCTCTGGTAGTACTGTTTGCTATGTAGTTTCTACTTGAAGCAAACCCTCGTCTAAGATCAACATTAGAGTTATTAACTAGAAGACCAACTCCTCTACCTCTCATAACTCCAAAGTTTTCTAATGTTACTCGGCTGCTGTTATCAATAGCTGCCGCCTCTTCATATGAATGGCTGTATGAAGTATAAGGGCTTGATGTTTGGTCTTCAGCAGCATCTACGATAAATCCACGAATATAAATAGGACCATCACAGTTCTTGATGCTAAGTCTTCTTAGGAAATTTGCGGTTGTAAATCCGTGTGAACAAGTATTATCATTAGAAGAAGTCTTAGATCTCCTAACTATAGACCCATCGTGCTTATTTATACAAGACACATCAAGTTGAGTAGTCGTATAATCAGTAACTCCATTAGCAGTGTGTCTATTACCTATTGGGAATAATCTAACTGTGTTAGCGGCTGTTAGTTGTTTGTCCATTACAGACTCAACTAGGAAATTTGTTAGGAATGAGTTGTTTGAATAAAAACCCTGTCTTATCTGAGCAAAGCCTCTTGCAGTGCCTCCAGTATCAGCCGCGCCTATTAGTTCTACATTATTAGATGATGCTAATAAACAAGAAGTATCGTTCAGGATATTCTGCATATCCATAGAACTAATGTCAAGAGGAATACCGTACTCACTACCTGGATTTAATGCGTATACTAAAGAAGAAAATTCAGAAGGAGTAGTAGCGTCATTATCCGCTCCTATAATTCTAATACCTGTTCTATTTACAATCTCCAATGCCCCGTGTTGAGTACACTTCACATTATCAAGGCATAAATCACCTAGGTTTCCTGAGGCACATACCTCAATAAGCACTGGCATGTGCAGAACTTCAGGTAGAGCTTTAATGGCTGATGAAACATCTAGGAAGAAGTTGCAACTTACATCTAAGTGAGTGGGGATTGAAGATGATACTGCAAGGACCATGCCAGGAAGAGATGAAGTAGGCCATCCAAGCTTCTCCCACAGATAATCAGTACGCTCCTCTAAATCGTACAGAGGAAGGTTGTCCTGCTCCCAGTTATAAAAGGAGCTTGTATCATGCTTAGTTACGAAAGGGTTCCAGTAGTCACTTAGAAGGACTCCTGCACTAACCGTATACAAATCATTTATATCGAATCCAGCCATTTTAGAATTGTATTGTCCAAATAAATATTAACGAGTAATCACTCGTTTTAGTAATACCTATGAAAGGTCTATAAGCTACAAGTATAGGAGAGTGAGGTGTAAGCCCTCTCGGGTTTCTCATAAACAGACCAATCTCATCTAATTGTTCTGTTATGTTTGCTGTGTTAGGATCTAGAACTATAGTGAATCTAACAGCAGTCTTGTTAATTTTATGTATGTTACTGAACCTAATTTTACCAAATGTTTTGGATGATCCCAATGAACCAGATTCTATGGGTTGGAAGGTTTCTTTTACAAAACTAGCGTTCTCTCCATATTCTGTAGAAGTTAAAGGAGTCTGTAACTTATAAGTGGATGCTCCGTAATCATCAAAATCTCCACCAGTTCCTATTTGAAAGTTTATGATTTGATAATCAGCAATGGAGGTAGATCCTGAGGCTGAGAATAAGTGAGATAGCCCTACACCCATACCTGAAGTAATGGTGTTTCTCTCATCCCATACAAGCTCTCTTTCTTTATCCCTATCTTCGTAGACCTTCCATATTTGAAGACGGCCTACTGGATTATATGAACTCTTATTCTGCATAGTTACCCGTTGTATAATAGTATATATTTCAAGTGGTGCTAAAGATCACTTTCTCGTAGCCGCTTCTTATTACGCACTTCCCTAGAGGAGTAAATACCGAATCTAGATTGTGTTGATACGGCCTTGGATAATTAGTGTAGGGCGCTGCTTCTTGGGTTATACCGTATTCCCACTGGCCCCAAGATAGATAGCATCCTGACATGTCCACTGGTATATCTACGCCTCTAGTAAACAACCCATCCTTCTCTCCAGGAAGTCTGAATAAATTACCCCCACTATCAACATTATAATGTATGAACCATTGTGATACAGAACCTGATCCATCTGTACTTAAAGGAGCATAGGTCCCAGCGTTTGTAAACTGCTTATCCACTAAAGCTGTTATATAAGCTCTATACCAGCCATCTCCCGCCCAAGGATCATCGTAAGGAAGTCCAGCGGCAGTATCGTAACCTACTCCAGAGAAAACACCTGCATCACTGGTATTGCTATTATCCGTCCATAACCCATCAGCGGTTACAGAGCTTAAAACTAAACCTCCAGCAGGTTCCCAATAAAAAGTGGCAGCCTTTCCTACAGCGGTTATATCTGTGGAAATATTTCTATCAACCCCTGGCATACCTCTTGAGAATATATTGATAGTAAATGCGTTAGCGGGCTTTACTGTAGTCCCTTTATGAACTACTCCCGCAGGATCAATGTTCTTCACATATACTGACAAGGATATAGAAGAGCCATCAGTAGTCCACTCAAACTGTTGCTTTTGGCTGTCTCCATCAGGGGATAGGTTTCTTCCATTTTTATTATCGCTAGTATAGTCTTTCCTGATTTTACTTGCTGCCCCGTAAACCTCTAAAGCACCCCCAGCGGTTCCCCTGTGCCAAGCATAAAGAGAGCATGGAGTGTAATGTAACTGGGCTGGTTGTAATCCATCAGGAGCAAAGTTATCTAACGAGCTTGCTTGAGTGAATACATCAAGTGGTGGGAAGGCTGTCCACACATCGTTGTTACTATGAACTTTTAAGGTACTGTCTCCAGCAAACCATACATAAGATGTGGCCCAAGGACTAAATCTCTCAGTGTAGAACCCACTACCTCCTAAAGGTCTAAAAGCTTCCTTGTTATCAAATAAAAGCTGAGGGTCTATGTCCGTGGATGATAGCTGTCTAATGAATGTGAAATCATTAGAGTGGGCCATATTGTTGTAATAAGACCCTGCTGATAGAGTATTGTATGTGGATACGGAGACATCACCAGTTCCTGTAGTATCTATGGTTAATGTTCCGTAACTGTCCCCTGCTGATATTGTTAATATAGTGGCAGATGTAGATAGTTGTCTAGTTCCGTTTGAAGATAGATGTAGATATACCTGTATGTCTTCAGTTTGTTGGAGTAAAGAACCGTTGTTATAAGTTATTTCTGCACTAACATCAAAACTAGCATCTGTATCTACTGTATCACTAGGAACCGTGAGATTTACCACAGGTGGTTTATAAATAGATGCGGCCCTTAGATGAACTATAAACTCATTGGATAAGGACACTTTTGTAGGGTTGGGAATATCTCTTGGACCCTCAAAACGATTCATTTTTATATTAAGCTTCTTTGGAGCATGATATAAAATTCCTGCTGGCCTTACTGTCTTTACCTTTATCTTTTTACTAGAAGATCCTTTTTCAAATAATATAGGAGATTGTCCTGATGTTATTTCATAATGAACTCCATTTACAGCATCCCCTGAAACATCATAATATAAATATGAGTCTTGCTCTAAAGGTATGGGAGTTTCCACCGTAATATCGTATATCTCATCGAACTCAATATACTTTACAAACGCCTGTGACCCTGGGCGATCAAACTTGGTGGAGGGTGCGAAATAAACATACTTAGGATCTGCTAAGTATCCGTAAGCGAGTGTTTCATCGCTGAAGTGTATAACCCAATCAATGTCTAAAGAAAACTCATTGGACTTACTTATTGGGGTGAATATGGATTTATAAGCAGCTAGGCAAGGGCGATCACCAGACTCAAATACCTCAGGGTTTCTAATGAAAAGACCTAGCTCAGAAATTTCTTGATTGTTAGAAGAGTTCTCATCTAGATAGATTTTAACATGAACTGCTCCATCGACTAGCTTAACTACTGGGTCGTACTCAAACTGAACCATATCAGCTTCTGAGTAAATATAATTCAGATCTATCGCATCCTCAAAAGGATTAGTGACTGTTAGTATTTTTTTATTCGTTACCTTTAAGGTAGTGTCTTCTCCGTATGCAGAAGCGGCAAGAGGGGATTGAAGCTCATAGAAATTGTTACCTGTGGAATCCTCCATAGTGGCTTCCCACTTATTAAACTCTCCTCTTACTGGGCCTTTCTCTACAACACTAGAAGTTCCTACTTGGTAATACCCGAACTGAAAGTTTTCCAAAGTGTATCTAGGATTGGCAGGGTTTACAGTAAATAGGTTTACTAAAGATATACCCATACCGTCCGTAATCATATTACGGTCTTTGTTAAGGACAACCTCCTTTGTGCCATCCTTGTAAACCTTCGTTATTGTTACTTCACCAATCATAAGAACTTCAACTTCCAAACTACTTTTATATTGTCGTGATGAGCCACTCCAGCATCAGACCCGTTATCTCTAGATACCACGATATTATCATTGAATGTCTTTTTAGCTATCAGCCTATAATCCATATCTTTCACAGGTAATTTATCAACATTCTTACTAAATGGAAGACTTCCTGCTTTTTTATTTTTAGACAGGTTGTAGAAGTCTACAGAGTATAGACCAGCTTCAAAAATACCTCCGTACATGTTTGCTACAGCAGCATCCCCTGAAGGTATGATGCATATGCAAGAAAGCTCTCCTGTGGAAGAAAAGTCTGAGTTGGCTGATACAATTAGTCTTCCAAATGCATCCTGAGTTTCTCCTCTGGTTGGATAATAAACATTTATATGGCCGTTCCTATCCATGGTTCTTCTGTCAGGATGATTGAACCCTGCGGAATACTCGAACGAAGACACAGGATTTAGATAAGCTGCATTGTCTAAAGCTGACAGCACTGAAATAGTTGCTCCACTTGAAGGACAATAAGCCCCAAAGTGTCTAGCATCTCCTCTAAGTCCAAACCCCTGAATGGCATCAGATTTTAAAACATTATTTAAACTGAGTTCGTAAGTAGGGAACGCTGTATAATTAAGATTTTTATCTATATCAAATTCGTAACCCTTGTAAGATTGTATTGGAAGAGTTACTCCGTACTCTAATTTCTTATCCTTAGGATTTGGTATTCTTGGTGGATTGCTTACTGGTTGATAAGCAGAGGAATCATAGTACAGTCTTCCTATACCAGAAACTCCGTAGAAATTAGATCCAAGGGGTATCTTATATCCCATGATAGGGTCATTAGGATACTGATTGTCATAACTATAAGTGGGGTTATAGGAAGCAGGGGCTGTTCCATAAGACAACTGAGGTCTTGAAATATAGATAGCTCCTGATAGTGACGAAGGCTCTAACGACAATCCTAACCTATCAACTCCTGATAAAGTCTTAGCTTGAACAGGAAGCGTTGGGTATATGGAGCAGGTGATGTCATAAGGATCAGGTTTTATGTAAGAGCTAGTGCTCTTTAAACATAAACGAGGAGCACTTGCTATGATATAGTCTGTAGGATCACCGTTATTTGTTTTTGGATATATCCAAACATCTAGTCTGTCAGCCGTACCTAAAGTATCTGTTAGGGTTACAGTAACTTTAGCCCATTCCTCATTGTAAGATGAGACGGAAAAACTGTTTGTGCCAGTATCCACCGTTTGAGTTGCAGTTAAATTATCAGGGTCTACATTAGTAATCCGACATTCTGATATAGTCGTAGGGCCACCTAAATCTACAAGCCTACATCTTACTTGAGGATTAGAGCCTTCACCCTTTTTAAAGTAAAATGAAAATTCAATATCAGTACCTATACCATAACCTTCATATATGGTTGAAAAGTCTGATCCAGGATTATATTCAACATAAAAATTATCTCCAGCATTAACTGTTATTTCAAATTTTTCACTTTGCTTGTCGTGATACCTAGGATGACCAAAATCTCCATATGAAGATGTTATCAAATTTGCTTTCCAATAAGGACCGAAACCTTCAACTGAACTGAGTATGTTTTTACAGGCTGGCTCTAGAACCACAGTATTTCTGTACCACCCATTACCTAGATCTCGTAAATATCCATGAGAAAATTCTTCTAGAGGGTCCTCATCAGAAGACAAAAGGGAAGCATTGCCGCTGGCATCCCATTTAATAATATTAAATATCTCGCTATGATGCTCATAAGGAGAAGCGAATGAACTTGTTTGTGATATGGATATCGCGGCAAACCTGTCTCCGCTGGACATTGATTGAGAAGGGTTCTCAAAATCAAACTTCATATCAACAGAGAAGGTGACTGAATCATACAAGGGGTGCAAAGGCTTAGAATTTACGAACTGCATCAGCCTATTAGCTATCTCAGACTTGTATCCAGAAGAAGCCTCTACATGAACCACCGCACTACTAAGATCAGATGCATCCTCTGGTGAAGAAGTTACTACTCCTTTGAATTGATTGTCATCTCTCCAATTTCCTAAGCCCCAACTTCCAGAGAAGTTAGCCACCAAGTTCTCAGAGAATCCTAACAAGTTAGTATTCTTTATATCGTGTGAGTTCTTTGTAAAGCCTAGAGTCCCCTTGCCAAAAGCTATGGAGCCTATAGTCCAGTTTGAAGTATCCAGGCGTTCATATGAGTTGTCTCCCTGACCGTAAATACCATTAGCTGCTATTCCAGATGGAGTGGTTAATATATCAACAAGAGCTTCACCAAACCCATCCATGATAAGGTTCGAGGATTTATGAACTAGGCAATCACCTTGCTTAGTTACTCTATAGACTTCAACTTCTCCTCTCATCAGTTAGTAAACTCCAATGTATTATAGCTTCCTTTTGTTGTGTAGCTTGTCGTAGTTTCATAGCTGGCGGGGTGTATTCTGTAGTTGAGTCTACTTCCTCCGTCATTACCGTGAACTGTACTTGTGAGACCTGGATCTCTAGATTGATCGTCATCACTCATAGACTTGAAGAATCTAAGAATAACCATCATGTCTCTTGGGGATATCTCACTATGTCCCTCTGAGGATTTTATAATGTTAGACCCTAAAGTTCCAGGAGATATTTTCAATGATGATGGAGTAAACTCATCTTCTCCTACCTGTTTGAAGTATCCGACATGATCTCGCTTTCCTATGTTAACGATGATTTTATCATTAACAATCCATCGTGAATCGAACTGAGCTTTGCATGTACTATGCAGTCTAGGATACTCCGTGAAGAAGTTTAAGTAATGAGTATGGGCTAGTGTTAGTAACTGATCACCATCAAAAACATTACCGCTAGAATCAATCTCTAATAATGTACCGTGAGGTACAAGAGATCCGTCTGGTCTAAAGAATCTATTGGACTCTGTAGTTCTCTCATTTATTAAAGAGTAGTCGTAAATATCAAAGTAATGGTTTAGGAAAGTACACTTGTAGAGGTCTTCATCTCTCAAATGAATGCCTGTGTGTAGCCAGAACTTCTTTGAATCACCACTCTTGTCAGGGAAAACTTCAATGATATAATTCTGATCCTCTCTGTGAACTTGTTGATGTACTTGATAATACTCAACAGGACACTTTATATTTCTGTTCTTAGTATCAAACTTTATAGTAAAGACATCTAAGTCCTCTTCTTTTAGAGAAAGTAGAACTGATTTAGGTGCGCTAATATTCTCATAGCACACTAACTGATCTACAGAGAAAGAAGGTATATTCTTAAAGTGAGCAAGGTTATCCTTAACTAATTTAGGAGCACCTTTCTTTTGATGATAATCATCTACATAGAACATTTCCCACTTTCCTTTAGGCGTGTAGCTCCAGAACACATAGTTACCCCATGCGTCAAGTTCTGGTTTAGTGTGAATCCATACTCCTACAGATCCTCCACCTGCTAAGTTTGAGAACTCTCTAAGGAATTGAGAACTTACTTGTAAAGTGAATTCATGCTCTGGTAATAATTTATTTGGTCTATCTCCGAAGTATGTTGGGACCTCTAATTGATCTGCTACAGTCTCGTATAAGTTACTAGCCGCATTATACCTAACCCTTGGGAAATTCTCAGCGGCCTTCATTACAATTGAATACCTGTTGTGTAAGAAGTTAGGTTCTTCGAGCCTGTTGTTATCGTCTGATAGATTTAACATCAAGAAATTATTCTTTGAAGTGTATCCTTCATCTTTATCAAAATCATAATCCTTATCTACAAGCTCAACTCCACTTAGCATGGAGAATACTCTCGTCTCCTTAAAGTACCCTGGAACTAAGTCCTGCTTTCTATCTACTTGATCATAGGCACCTTTGTTCGCTGCGAACAAACCTACTCTTCCCTCAAATTGATCAGCGACATCAAAAGTTACTCTTTTTAATATTCCTGCTGTTCTTCCGCTACTGTCTAACTGAAGTCCTGCATTGAATAATATAGGACCATAAGCATGGGATATAATTGATGCACCGCCGTTCGTTAATGTATCCAATTCCTTATCAGCAAGGGTGTGATAATCGAAGCTTCTCATGTAGAAGTCGTAGAGTTTATGTACGGTGTAGTACATGTGTCTACACGAAGGTTTCCAAGTGTTGAAAGCAAACTCGAAGTAATCCTCTTCAGTAAATGTTTTATGAGTCCAAAGGTCAGCCTTGATAGACTGTATTACATCGTGGCTGTACTTGTCTTCTGAGAATAATGATGGGGCATCTTTGAATACCTTCTCTGCCTCAAGCTCGATCTTCTTATCTATAAGCTTGAAAAGAATCGCTCGTATCTCAGAAGTATTACTCTTGTCTACAAAGAAGTGTTCTCTAGTAGCATCTATGCTACTGGTATCCCATTGAAGTGGTCCTCTAATTTCATAAGTAGAGGAGGTTTCTACTCCGCTTTTTACATTTGGAGAATAAATGTTTTCACACTTATCCCATACAGATCCTTTTAACTTAAAGGGATCTGTATCAGTAAACTCTAATAGCCTATTGTTAAACCCTAAGGGTTGATAGTCGTAAGGATGCCCGTTTACTCCATTAGAAGTGTCTAATGATTGGTAAACATCCCCATCATTCATTGAAAGATAAAAATTAGGACCAGCAAAATGGTTTCTAAGATAGTTCTCTCCAGAAGAAAGTTTTTGCGAAAAGTCTCTTCTTCTAACAGAACTTCTAAGTGCTGCTGCTGTATAAGGACCAGATACAGTTAAAGGTCCTGATGATATATCAGCATCAAAGCTATAGCAGTCATGCTTTATTGATCCTGATACATTCCAGTAGTCAGCTTGAGTTCTCTTGAAGACTGGGAGATCTTGGTGGCTTACTCTTGTTCTATTCAGATCCTCTGTAAATCCAGGCATCCTATGAGACCCCAGAAGACCTAGGCTATCGTCCCTCATGTCTAATCCAGAGTAAGCTTGACCAGCCATTACACCGCTAGTTGGGAAATCAACTAGAGAGTATTTTACTTTTGGGTACAGGTAGTCTGCGTCCTTTACCAGATCGACAGCAGTAAGATCGAAGTGCACCCTTGGTATTGATTTAGCAGGAGTGAAGTCCTTTACTACACCGAGAGCGGCGAAGAAATCCTCCTTAGAATAATCTACATTGTTTAATATGGTAGATTCTTCAAAAGAAGACCCTGACAAAGTGAAATCAAAATGAGAGGATTTACCACTCCAAAGAGTTAAGTATTTTAGTAAATCAGTTGAGGAGTACTTAACTATCCTGTCGTAGTTAGGAGGTCTTTCTATACTATCTGTGAAGAATAAGAAAGTGTTCTCATACTTCTTAATTGGTTGATAGCCTCTAATTGTGTTATCAAGAATGTATTGTTCAAAGGCATCTCCGTAGTAGTCAGGAACTCCTAGGCATACAATCTCATCACGAAGGAATCTAACAAGCTCTTCATGAAGGTCACAGTCTACATAGAACTTTTCTTCTTCCCAAGGTGGTATTGGGAAATCTCTACCTCTGTAATTGAATATAAAGTCTGGGTCTGATAGATCAAACTTATATCCTTTTACTGTGAAGGCTTCTGGGAATTTAAGGGCTGCTCTTCTTAGAACATGATCTATACTGATTCTTATGTTTAGATCCAGGTACTCTGCGCTAAACTCGCCTTGGTTGAAGTGAAGAGCGTTTTCGTATGTCCAAGAATCAACCCCACTGAACATAGGAGATTCTGTGATAATCAAGTAGTACATGAG
>Ga0208162_1001326_pt1 | contig 12996 bp, 28 predicted proteins | sample CB_VirMetaG_4_FD_184539 | JGI IMG/M metagenome (GOLD analysis project Ga0208162, IMG submission 184539) | Freshwater to marine saline gradient viral communities from Chesapeake Bay - CB_1508_1M Viral MetaG (SPAdes) (version 4) | ecosystem: Environmental > Aquatic > Marine > Coastal | place: USA... | reverse complement strand
GGCTTGAGTCATTCCCATGTTCTTTTTACTCTCATCAAATATTGCAGGATCAGCAACTTGTTTATTCATTACTTCGTTATCTTGCATTTGCATCGTGTTTTTTGCTATTTCTGGCAATTCCATTTTTAAACCTTTATTCGGCTTCCCTGTCCATCCGTAATATTCTCTATAAATTATCAATGAGTCTCTAGGAAAAGATATATATTTACCATTTATATTTATAAGACTTCCGTCACTTATAGCACCCCATAACACACCAAAAGGGGCGGAATATCCCCAGTCAAAACCTCTAATTTTATACCAATCGTGAGGGATTTCAAAATCTTTTACAATATGAATATCTTTGTTGAAAGTATCAAAATAAGCACCTTCTATTGCATCCCAATCTCCATCAAGCATTGCTTTTGCTAATGCACCACCTAAACCAAGTAATTTATGCTTATAAAGTGGATCATTTTCTGTCATGGTCGGATTATCCTCTAATTTAGCAGGAATAAATTGTCTTGTCATTCCTCCCTCTTCATCTGGCATTTGATAGATTTCTACAGGATTTTTATTGTCTATAAATTCACTTTTAACAAACTCATGCCCTACTCCTCCAGGATTTGATCCACAAACTATTCTTGGTAATGCACCGAACAAACCTTCTGGAATTTGTAAACCACCAATACGGACTCTGCCTCGTAAAAATTTGTAGATATATTCGCTAAAATGTGTTAATTCATCTATTAGCAATACATTAATTTCTACACCTTGATATTTGATTACATCTTTTTCATGTTGACAATGGCATAGATGAATTTTTGCACCATTCCAAAAAGTTATTTGAGCAGTGGAATAGTTAATTGAAGCTAGGTTCTTGTTTACCATTTCAGATAATATCTGCACAAATCCACTTGATCCGTCTAAATGGTTCTTTTTTAAATCTTCTGATAATCTTCTAAATAGATAAATTTGTATGTTAGGAACTTTTAAAGCATAAGCTAATGCTAAAACTCTCATACAATGAGATTTACCACCACCAGCAGCACCACCATATAAGATTTCTGTTGCTGTACTGGTAAAACAGGTTGATTGTCTAGGGTGCAAGTCAAATTTCATATCTTTTCTTCTAGCATAGTTTATTTAATTAGATTTTTTTTAAATTCTTCTAATTCTTTAACAATTGTGTCTATTTTTCTTTTACAATAATTAATTGCATCTTCTTTTTTTATAAAATAATCTTCGCCTTCGGTGTTAATACGATGCCATTGATTACCATCTTCAACTTCAATAGATTGAGAATATATCCCTTTTTCTTTTTCGTAAAAGAAAGATAATTTTTCAATAATTATTTCCTTAGGAGTTAAACAGCAGGCATGAGTTTTTTTTATTCTAAAAGGCTCTTTTATGAAATGTTTTTTTAGAATGTATATTTTATCGCCTACTTTAACATTTGATTTAATTTCAGATATTTTCATGATTTTTTAATTATATTATATATTGCTTGCCTACTAACTCCAAATTCTTCAGCTATCTCTTTAACTGTTTTATATTGAGATAGTTTTATTATTTCTTTGTGGTCTATTTTACGAGGTCTGCCAGCTTTCTTGTTTGATCTGGCTAAACCCTCTTTGATTTTTTGGCTGTGTTCTTTGTGTTGCTCTGGTGTTAGTTTCATTATTTATATTATTACGCCTTTATTTTGCAAATTGTCGCAAATTCTCATCATTATTATATTTTCAGCTCTTCCGAAGATATTAGGGAAAACTTTTTCCACTCCTTCAAATATAGATCTTATACAACAATACCCTTGTAGATTGTTTTCTTTTATATCTTTCTCTATTAATAGAGTTGCTTCTGTTATTTTTTTGAATATAGTCATAGTTTTAAAAATTTATTTCTTTATTTAAGCCCTCTTTTTTTCTTATATTATCTAGCCAACGATCAACGTTTTTTTTAATATCTTTTATATAATCAACAATATATGATGGATCAGTAAATAAAGCATAAGAGAATTCCGCTGGTATATTTAATTTTCTTTTATGATAGTATTTATAACATTTAGGCAAGAGTTCATATCCATAATCAGTATTTTTAGCAAATAAATGAGTCTCATCTGCATATCCTTCGATGCATCGTACTTTCAGATTTTCTAAATGATTAAATACTTGTTTTTGAAAATCTGAAAAATTGATATAGTTTAACCACTCTTTATAAAAAAGCCCCTCGTCGAATAAGCAAATCTTGTCTAGTTCATCATTAACATTAATAATCAATTCGTATAATTTTATTTTTCTCATAACTTTTAATTTGGTGACGCATCTTTGGAATTCTACCAAACCTTTCTAAATCATGAATTTAGACTGCTCCACAGAGCTGATCGCCATATTTTTAGTTTAATATTAATTCAACTTTTTTATCTACTTTTGCCATTATTTCAGGTTTTAATAGATTTCTTACAATGTTTCTTTCTTCCTCTATTGTCTTTGACTTTCTTTTTAAAATATTTTTAAAAGTTAATTCTATATTTTCTGGTGTAGGTTCTAAATTATTATTTGCCATTTCTAAAGCAATTCTATATTGCATTTGCTTTCCTTCTGGAGTTAATTTGTTATTTAGGTTAGTCATGATTTTTTTTATTTAAGTTGATTATCTAGCTACCACATTAGAGCTATATGTTGCATAAGCAAATTTTATTAATTTACTTGGTGATGAATGTAATTGACCACCACTCCAATAAACAGCTTTTATACCTTTTAAACTTTCTTTCCAGAATTGTAAACCTTCTTTCAAGCCTTCGTTGTAGTCCTGTTTATTTTTAGCTATTGATTGAATAAATCTTTGTTTGATTTTTAAAAGTTTCATAGTTTTTTTATTTAAGTTTAAGGGAGGTTTTTTGTTTTTCCTCCCTCTTATATTATATATAGTTATTTACTTTTAAATCTATTTGTTGCTTTTGCACTCTTGACCATACTGCAGGAGCTAAGAGCTTAGCTACCTTATCTGCTTTTTGTTCTAAAGTCTCCCTGTCTCTTCTTAATATTTTTTTAAATGTTGCTTTTATATTTTCATGATTTGGCTCAATGTTATTTTCTGCCATTTCAATAGCAATTCTTGATAACATTGTTTTTTCTGATTGTGTAAAGTTAGTCATAGTTTTTTTAATTTAAGTTGATTACTTCTTTAGTATAACTATGCTGATTTTATATGTCAAGTAAATATATGTTTTTTTTACATTTTTTATCCACCGCGTGAGAGATTGGCATCGAAGCCTTATATTCTGGGGGTTGGAATTTTTAGTTTTCTTCTGGTGAGAGGTTTATTTGAACATTAACTTTTTCAGAATTTGAGTTTGTGTTGTGTGTTTCTACTTTATCTGCCCATGTACTATCATATCCTTTGGGCTTAAATCTATTCTTCATATTAAAAACAAAAGCTCCATTATTGAAACTGTCTACCATTCCTATTGTTCCTTTTCTGCCCATTTCTTCCCACCATGCTTGGCTTAATGCCCTGCCTTTTTTAATTGAGTCCACAAAGTCTTGTTCTATATCTCCTAAGCTTTCTTTATCTGCTCTTACTAATTTATAGAAAGTTTCTTTTGCGATATCTAATGTTACAATAGCAGCAATATCGCTTTGCCCTTCGCTATAAGCATCTAATATCTTTTTCTTTTTTTCTTCGTTCCAAATTTTGGGAATAAGTCTTGGTCTGCCTGAAACCTTTTTATCATCAGGGTTTTTATATTCTGCCATTAGTGATTCTTTGATATTAACAATACTAAATTGTTTTTATTATACAGGTTTATTATTAATAATCAAGAATTGATTTTCCTTCCTCCTGCCTTCTCCTCAAATATATCATCAAGATCTAATCTAAAACTTTTCATATTTTTATATAGTGGCATTTTATAACCATCAATTCCATTTCTTCTTTTAATAAATTTACTTTTAGCTTTTTCTATTAATCTTTCTTGCTCTTCGTTTATTTCAAAGTTTCTTCTTGCGTTGTAAAAGTTTATATATTGGGTTATTCTAGTCATTTCTATATTATTTACCAGTTGATCCAAAACCACCCCTTTTGCTATCTTCAATATTCTCTACGATCTCCATTTTGCTTGGGTATAGTGGTCTTATTAGCATTTGAGCGATTTTATCCCCTTTGTTTATTGTGTAAGGTTCGTGTCCTGCATTATATAAAATAACTCCTATTTCTTTGCGATATGAGTTGTCTATTGTTCCAGGTGTATTTAATACTGTTATTCCGTGTTTTAGGGCTAGTCCAGAACGAGGGCGAATATCTGCTACTGCGTAACTTAAAATTGGTAAATGATTTAATTCTTGATACTCCCAAAATTCTTGCCCATCTCTAACCCTTCCATCATATTGTTTAGGCAATTCAATCGCTATTCCTGTTTTAACTAGGATTCTTCCTTGTGGATATAGTTTTAATTCATTACCTATATCTGATAATTTATATTTTGCTATGTTTAAAATTACTGGCTCACCTTTTAAATCTGCAACTTTTCGGTTAATTCCGTATTCATCAAAATCTTTTAAATTCTTACAACAAAAACTATCAGCATATATATCCCATAAATCGCCCTCATTCTCCTGAGTTGGTGCGGTTGCTGTTTCTGTTAATAGTTTTACTCTAAATGGTATCATGATTTTTTTATTTTTTTAATATTTCTTTCCAGTTTTTTATGTCTTTATATTCTTTTTTAAACTCTTTTAAGTCTATATTATCTATAACGATTTTTCCTTTCAGATTTTTTAATGAATAAAGTCTTTCATATGTTTTTTTAGTGTCGTTCCAGATTTCACTTTTTTTTACTATATAACCTGCATCTTCATCGTCGATTTTTAGAGTAAAATCTCTACTTAATATTACTTTCATAATTATTTTATTTTATTAATAGGTTTTTCCTTGATTGTAGGCTCAAAAAACATTATTCCCTACCCTGCCAAAGCGAATTTGACTATTTCTAGCATCAAGGACAGTCAAGCACTTCAACCTAAAAAGCACTATGCTACAAAAATAATAGGCAGGAGGGTATTCTTTAATTGATTAATAACCAATCTATAAATCTTTCCATATCTTTCTCGGCTTCTGCTTCGGTTTCTCTATATGGAAATTCGTCTGGGTTATCTATTTCAATCCCGACTGATTTAAAACCCTCAATTTCTTCTCTTATTTCTTTAGCATAAAATAATTTATTTTCTGGATCGTTAAAAAAATCTTGTTCTGACTTATGGGCTTCTTGACTTACAAAAATAAATCTAGGTTTATTATCGGCAAAAAATGTTTTTCTTATTTGGAATAAGCTAAATATATCGTGTTTTTTTTGATATTTTTTTAATTTCTCTTCTATGGAGTTGTTGCAGTAAAGTTCTACTGTGATTGGTTTTTGTTCCATAATTTTATAATTAATTGATTAATAACATTCTCGGGAAGTTCGTATTCTCTTTCCCAAGATTCCCCAAAGACTTTAAATTGTCTGTCAGTTGGTATTTCTCTCCAAGTCAATATTAAAGTTCCTTTATGATCCTTGATTGACTCAAGATTTTTTAAATTTTTAAAAGCTATTCGATCTAATACCTTAATAATTCTATCTACTCTACCTTCAGAATTATCATTTAGTATATTTACATAAACACTATCTTTTTTTAAAACTCTTTTATACTCCATTCTAAAAAGGTATTTCCATCAAATCCTCTGGCTGGTATCCGTTAGCCTTTGCCTGATTATGCTTGTCTACCGCTTCAAATCTTGCTTGATTAATTACCACCTTAACATAAGTAATTGTCTTTCCTGTTTGATCTTGGAAATTATCAACCATTAAGCCAATTTCTGCATCAAATAATTCACCTCGAGAATCCAAAATTGCTCTTTCAGTTTCTCTATCTATTTTAGACTTAAAAGCAATAAATGGCAAGGTTTTTGATATATATTTATCATCTTTTTTAGTGGAAATATTGACTTTTCCTGTAATAGATTTTTCGTTTTCCCTTACTTCAAAAGTGCCTTTTTCGTATTGATTGTTTTCTTTGTTATATGTGTTTGATATTCTTAGTTTTTGCATTATATTAAGTGTTTGATTTTATCTAATTGACTTTCTGTTAGTTCGATAGTTACTTTTTTTTCTTCTTTTATAGTTTTAATTTCTTGATCTAGGCATTTATGTATAGAGTTTTCTCTTATTCCTGAAATTGATTTGCATTCTAAAGAATGGTAAGCTATACAAAAAGCATAATATTCTATGTTGTCAGCTTTGATGTTGCCAGCGGTGATGTTGTAAGCGTCGATGTTGCCAGCTTTGATGTTGCCAGCTTTGATGTCCCAAGCTTTGATGTTGCGAGCGGTGATGTTGCCAGCTTTGATGTCCCAAGCTTTGATGTTGCCAGCTTTGATGTTGCCAGCTTTGATGTCCCAAGCTTTGATGTTGCGAGCGGTGATGTTGTAAGCGTCGATGTTGCAAGGAATTGTACAATCAAAAGTGATTTTCAAATCTTCGTTTAAAACTATTGTATTTGATTCATTAGCTGTTGCAATTAAATCATCTAGTTCTTTTTGTGTTGTTATTTTCATTATTTGTTGATTTAAATTGATTACATGATTTATGTTATAACTTGAAATTCTAAAGGTCAAGCTTTTTTTGATCAAAATAATTTATATCTTTCCCTTCATAATCTATAAAACCTTCTTTTATAATATTAGCTATCTCATCATCAACTTGTTTTTGGATTTCAGAAATATTATAATCTGTTTCTTCGCCATCGCAAAAAACTTCTTTAATATCAGGAGTCCAATCTTCAGAAATACAATCATGCACTATAACTGCAATAATTTCTTCTATTGATTCGCCTTCAAATCCTCCTTTGTTTGTTTCTATTGTGTAAATCATAACTAAATATTTAAGCATTGTCTAACCTCATCATTGTTATCATAAAGAGATTTACAATGATCTACCCCATAATTAAAAGCAATCATAATACAAACAACGAAAGTTAAAACCATTACAGTTGCTATTGCTGTGTCTTTTAAATTTATCATAATTAATTTTATTTGATTGTTAATTCTTTTAACTTTTCCGAGCCATCTTTTAACTCTTCAATGTCTAGTTTTAATTTATCAATATCTTTATCTAAAGATTTTGTTAATCTTTCTAATTCTTTCAATAATTCTAACATATTTAAGGGATTAAAGTTAATTACAATATCTAGTTTATAACCTACAATTCCAAATGTCAAGTTTTATTTGCAAAATAATTTTTATAATATTAAAATGTGTTCGGGTGGTTTTTCACACTTCTAACATTCTCCACCCGTAGGGGTGTAACCTATCTATGATTTAAGTTGATTACAGCACCCCTAAAATTAGATTTTCATTTTATCTAATTATAAGTTGCATGATAAAGGGAGGGGGTTTTGGTTTTCCCCCTCCTGATATTTGCAGTTATCTTTGTTTAAAATTTCTTGGCCAAAATTTTAAAAAATAATCACTTGACAAATAAAATATAGAGTGGTAAATTATACTTAAACATAAAAAGAATTACCCCACAGATAATTTTATCTGATGTAGATAATTCTAAAAATTTTTTAATTATTTCTGGCATAATTAAAAAATTAATATTACATAAATTGTGAGATAATTCTAAAAATTTTTTAATTATTTCTCTCATAATTAAATTATTCTCCCGTGCCGTAGTCGTTTTACTTCTACGGCTTATTTTTTCTTAATTTTAACATATCAGCTTGTAAAGTTAGTTAAATAATTAACTTAAATAAAAAAGCTATGAAAAAAAAATTAGAAACTTTCTTTGTTTAAAATTTAGCGCGATAAATTTTAAAAAATAATCACTTGACATTTAAAATCATTTAATAAATACTTACTTTGTCTGGACTGATAATAAGACATTTTTTTCTTTATGGAAGTGAGAAATCAGTCCCTCACTTCCGCCACTAAATACAGGACTGATGACTAAAAACACTTCTAAAAGCTTTATTTTACATAAAGATAGTTTATCCATTTTAGACAAGATGGAAGATAAGCAAGCTGGACAACTTTTTAAAGCTATTTACTACTACCAAATCAATAATAGATTACCAGAAGATATTGATCCTGTTTTAGACTTATTAGCTACGACTTTTATAAATCAATTCAAAAGAGATCAAGAGAAATACGAAGAAAAATGCAGGAAAAACAAGGAGAATGCTAAAAAGCGATGGAATGCGACCGCATGCGATGGTATACAAACGAATGCGAAACATGCCCATAGTGATAGTGATAGTGATAGTGATAGTAAGAAAGATAGTAAATTAATAGATAAACAATTTGAAGAATTTTATAATAAATACGGAAAAAAGAAAAGTCCTAGTGATGTTAAAAATAAACTCAAGACAGCATTAAAGAAAGACAGCTTTAAGAATATCATGTCAGGATTAGATAGCTATATTAAAAATAGATCGAAAGACAGTCAATTCTGGAAATATCCTGCTACATGGTTAAATCAAGAGTGCTGGAAAGATGAATATAATCAATCAAAATCAAACAGAGAGCAACACACAACCGATTTAATCAATAAAATGATGAATGACACATTGATAAATAAAATAGAGGTCACACACTCAAATAAGGCAAAGTTATTTATGACCAAAGATAATTTTTATAAATATAATTCATTTTCTAACGATCTTAAAGAAAAGATATTAAATTCTTTAAAAAACGAATTGGGGGTTAATGGGTTAGAATACAATTTTTAATTATGACTATTTATCAAAATCAAGAAGCAGAACAAGTAATATTAGGAACTGCAATAATGAATAACAGCTTATTATTAAATGTAGCTGATATTTTAGAATCAAAGCATTTTTCTTATATCGAGCATCAAGAAATTTGGAAGGAGTTTATAAGAATAGGAAGGGAAGGGGGAACCGCCGATCCAGTGACACTTAAAAACTTTATGCAAAACAATTCGATATTTAAAGATTTAGGAGGTTCTAAATACTTAATGACATTAATGCAGTTAGCAAATGGAATTGCTGATTTAAGAAGTTATGCCAAAACATTAATTGAGTTATGGCAAAAAAGAGAGTTTTACGAATTAATAGAAAATTGTAAAAACGAATTACAAGAAAAAAGTTTTAACTATTTATCATCAGACTTCCAGAATAAAATTGCAGGACTAGAATTTCAAGAACCTAAAAAACAAACGCAATGCACCTCTGACATTCTTGACGATCTTGACAAAGAAGATGCAGAGAATTTGAGTGATAAATTTGTAGAAACAGGATTCTATAAATTAGACAACCTTATAAATGGCGGACTTTATGCAAAACAACTTTATATCATAGGGGCAAGACCGTCCGTCGGCAAAACCACCATAGGGCAAAACATTATATTAAATGCAAGTCGATCAGGTAAAAGATGTCTTTTTATTTCGCTAGAAGTAGATAAAAGAAATGTAATGTATAAATTTTTATCAAACATGAAGTCTATTGATAGTTGGAAGATTCAGAAAAAATGCCTAAATCAATCTGAAGTAGCAGATTTGCAAGAAGCTAAAGAAGAGTTGAGAAATATGAAAATATATGTCAATGATTCATCTGGACTAAATATAACACAAATTAAGCAGATTATTAAAAACCAGATAGACAAACAACCAGTAGACTTGGTAGTTGTAGATTATATTCAAATTATGAAAGGTGAGGACACTAGAAATAAAAATGAATCTTTAATAATAAAAGAGAACACAACAGCCTTAAAATCAATAGCAAAACAATTCGATATTCCAATTTTAGCATTAGCACAGATCAACAGAAAAGCAGTTGAAGGAAGTAATCAAGAGCCAACAATTAATGACTTCAAAAGTAGTGGAGGTATAGAAGAAGATGCAGATGTTGCTATGATATTACACAGAGATAGAAGAGAAGATAAGGAGGACGGGTATTTTTCAGACTCTGGAAAGATAATAATTGCTAAGAATAGACATGGACGAACAGGTGTCTCAAATGTGATGATTCAAGGTAATTTTGGAAGATTTTTAGAAATAAATTAAATAAACATGGAGCATATATCAAAATCAATAGAAAGAATTTTACAGGAAATAAAGGATAACAACATTAAATTAAAATAATTAATATTTTATGCTTGACATTTAGAATTTCAGGTTATAAACTTAATTATGTAATCAATTTAATCAAAAAATTATGACAGAAGAAAAAAAACTAAACTATTTTGAGCAATTAAACAATATAAATGTTCAAGACAAAATTGAGAAAAAAGGTAATCTATCTTATTTATCATGGGCTTTTGCTTGGGAGCAATTAAAAATAAAACATCCTAAATCACAATATAAAGTCTACGAAAGAGAAAACGGAATTATATATTGGACAGATGGAAAGACCGCTTGGGTTAAAGTGTCTGTTACCGTTGATGATATAGAGCATATAGAATATTTGCCAATAATGGATTATAAAAATAAATCAATTCCAGTCGATCAAGTTAGTTCTTTTAATGTTAATACATCTATTCAAAGAGCATTAACAAAGGCAATAGCAAGGCATGGATTAGGTTTATATATCTATGCTGGTGAAGATATACCATCAGCAGAAAAAGATGATATTTTAGAAGAGGAAAGACAATCTTTATATGATGAGTGTAAAGAGTTAAGAGATATTATTATAGGCGAGTTAGAAATGGCTATTGATTTAGGTAATTTAAGAGCAATTTGGGAAGAGAATGAAAAAGACATAAAAACTTTAAAAAGCAGAATGCCTAAAATGCACGAAGCGGTGGAAAAAAAGAAAGAAGAATTAAAAACTAAATTACAATAATTATGGGAATGTTTGATGAAATAAATTGTAAATATCCTTTACCAAATTCTGATCTTATAGATACTAGTAATTTCCAGACTAAATTTAGAAATTACTATCTTGATGAATATTCTTGTCAAGATAAATTTATCATATCTGAGGTTGGTGATTTAATTTTAAATGATAAAATATATCATTTTACGGGTTGGATGGAATTTCATACTTACAAAGAGTACACTGATCCAGCAAATGATAAAATTAAATATTGTGTTAGTTTTGAGTATTGGGCTGAATTTTTTAGAGGAAAATTATTTTCTGTTAAAGATTGCACAACAGTAGAATTGAAAGAGGTTTCTTGTAGAGAAGTAAGTTATGATGAATTTAGTAAAAGAATAAATTCGGATTATTGGAATCAGTAATTAATTTTAGATAAAAACTAAATTACAATAAAAATGACTATAAAAGACAAAATTTTTGATAAAGAAGTAATAGAATATATTGCAGATTTAGGTATAAATACAGATAGTATAGATAGATTACAAAAAAAGAAACTTAAAGAGCATTCAATATCAGTTTTAAAAGAAATAATAAATGCTATTGAGGAAAATAACTTTTCTTTAATTAAAAAACACTTAGTATTCTCACCAGCGGGTGATTGCATGGGTTATGATAATACCTTTATAGATTTTGGTAAAGTTACTGGATCTACGATGGATATTGAAGATTTAGTCTATTATTTAACAGGTAAGCGGTTAGATATAAAAAGATAAACTCAACCGAACAATAAAAATGACTATAAAAGAATTGGAAAATAAAATAATTTCTATTAGTAACTTGGTAGATAGATTTGATGATCTTTTTAAGAATAACAAAACTATTCCTACCAAGTATGCTAAAAAATTTCTAAACAACCTAAAATTACAATTAAATGAAATCAAACAAATTAACAAATCAAGCAATCAATAACCTTGTCGGTAAAAATATAAGAAAGATTAGAGATGCTAAAAAAAAGAGTCGTAGAGAAGTATCGGAAAAGCTTGGAGTTAGTGCAAAAAGCTTAGAGCAATGGGAAAGGGGAGTTGTGCAAATAAAATTGTCTTGGCTGATTTTTATTGCTGACATATTAGAAGTATGCGTTACTGATTTAATCCCTAGTAATCTTAAAAAAAAGAGCTAGCAACAACAATAAAACTTATTCCTATAAGTATATAAGAAGCTATCATAATTAATAATTTATTTATTATGGCGGTTATAATAACTAAAGTTTTTTATTATGCAAGAAAATAAAATGAATTATAAAGAATTTAAGAAAAAATTAGAAAAAATCAAATTTTCTAAAAATCAAGTTAAATATATAAATCGTATTGCTCCAAATGGAAATAATGTTAAGATTTATGATACTGATTGTGATTTAGAGCGTAATATAAGTTTAGAGGCTGAGTTAAAAAGACAGTACTACAAGCAAGATGATGCTAAAGATTCTTATTCAAGTTGTTTTTCTGGTGAAAAGACTGATCTACAAAACAAGGCATTTCATAGTGCTGTAAATCAATTATTACCACAATATAACGAGTATTTAGCGAATCATGGAGCAGATAGATTTGGAAAGCTTGTTTATAATAAAGACAGTTTCAAAGAGGCTTTGAAGGTGGAGGCTGGATATTTTAGAGAAATAACAAAAGAAGAAGCTTTGATTTATGTAAGAATGAATAGACAAGAATTAAAAAGATTACTGCCAGATGCAACAGTTGAAGAATTGGTTGAGGCTAGATTAAGACAAAAGGAGGTCGGAAGAATTAGAGATGCTACAAAAGAGCAATTGATAGATATATTAAAAGCTATTGATATATGGGCGATGGATAAAGGTTTTTCATTGCATATTGAGAAAAAAAAGAAAGATAACTAATTAATGGATTTAATAAAATAATCATGATTAGTAAAAAAGTGTTAATTCTCGTACTTTTAGTAACAGTCGGTATAAAGTATAAAGCCGAGAAATATTTTGAATTAGAAGAAAGAGGTTATAAAAAATATAGAGAAACGACATTAATAAAATAATTATGGAGAAAAAGCAAGTTAAACTCAAAATAAAAGATTTGATTTGGTCAGAACATATTAACAAATATAAGAATAAATTTTTAGCAGAAGAAATATATATTAGAGGTTCTGACGATAATTTTGTAAAAGCCTTTATCAA
>Ga0208162_1001325_pt1 | contig 12996 bp, 33 predicted proteins | sample CB_VirMetaG_4_FD_184539 | JGI IMG/M metagenome (GOLD analysis project Ga0208162, IMG submission 184539) | Freshwater to marine saline gradient viral communities from Chesapeake Bay - CB_1508_1M Viral MetaG (SPAdes) (version 4) | ecosystem: Environmental > Aquatic > Marine > Coastal | place: USA... | reverse complement strand
GTAATAGTTCATCATCAGATGTAGAGCATGGTCTGCCTTACGTTGTTCTTTGTCTTGAAGATCTTTAGTGTAAGGTTTATTGAACTTCTCAACTTCTTTGAGAAGTCCTCTGCGGAAACATCCAAGATCTTCAGAGGAAAATTGTTGTTGAACTCGCATCAGTGGTTACTTCAGAACGTGACGATAATCAATGGATTTGATACACCATCCAGCAGCAGCGGTGATCTCTTCGATTAGATCATCTCCATCATCTGCCTCCCAGAATGTACCAATGTAATCATCGAGATCTACATCACAACCAAGGTCATAATCAAACTCGATTGCAGTAACTTGGAATTGCATAATCAGTCAACAACAGAGTAGCAAGCAACAGAGGAAGGAATACCCGAAAGTGCTAAAGAATCATTGCGGGAATCGCAATAATCTTGTGCATCATCTTCAGTGTGGAAAGGTCCAATGTACTCGGGAGAATTGAGAGCGTCAGAGGTGAAGCGAACGGTAAAAGTCATGTGGTTTCAGTGGTTGGTATCAATAGGGCAATGTGCAGGCTGAGTAGTTTAATCAAACGTGACGAGTCTGATACTCTCAAGCAGCATCAATGCGAGTTCATATTGATTCTCTTCGTCGATGATGGGAATATTCTCAATAACGTAATCTGCCGAGAGTTCCATTAACAAATCAGTGAACTTTTCATTCTCGTACACATGATTAGCAAAGTCTTTTTTGAATCCTTCAGCAAGCAATCGAAGCGAAGCAGTTGTACGCAACTGCTGGGTATTGAGTGCACTCATGATAATCAACGGGCGTAAAGGAAAGAACCATATTGATCGCAAGTCTCGGGACGTTCGAGTAGAGCATTGAGGTAGTATCGAATACCCTTAGCAGGTGCTTTGACGCTGGCAGGTTTGTACACAGCGCCAGTCTCTTTGTCGATGAACATGTAGATGGAGCGACCACGAGTGCGCTCACCTCCACTCACAAGATAAGACCAGACTTTGATATACTTACGACCACCATCAACTTCGAGTTGATAGTAGTTGGAGTGTCCACTCTCGATAGAGTTGACTTTGAACTCATTGTTAAGACGTTGGATGAGTTCTTCAGTCTCGTGAAGAGTAGAGAATTGTGGAGCGGTAAATGCCATAATCAGTTAGGGTTCGTACCTACGGGGCAATCTGGAGGCTGAGTAGTAATATCTTTGCGTTGTTTTGTGGTCTGAGTGTCAAATAAAAACCCCACAGTGATTAACACTGTAAGGGCAATACCAATCGTTACATGGTTTTTCATTAAATGTTGAGGGACAGTTGCTCAAACTGTAGGTGGTCATCACAACAATCTGAGTCGTGCAAATCAATCATATCAGTATCAACGAGATCTGTCAATTTGTCAAACAGAAAATCAACAAAGTCCCTGTTGCTCATTGTAGTAAAGTCAGTCATTTTTCACACCATTCAATGTACGTTGCATCAGGATAGATTCCCATTTCTTCACATCGCACCTCATATGCAATGCGCTTGAGTAACTCAATGTCCATATCTTCAATGGACTTTAGAATCGTGCGACGAATTTGCTTGTCTTGAGTAGTTTCAATCATTTGTTGAGAGGAGTAAAGAACCAAAGAATGATCAGTGATCCAAGAATAACAGTTGTCATCAATTAACCTCCGAAGTTATCATCCATGAAGGCAGAGTCCTGACCCCGACCATCATCATCACCGAACATTGCGGTGTAAAGATTACCACCACACTCATCCAGTTTCAGTTGAAAATCAAGATCATTGCGCTTACGCATCAGTTCATTCATACACGCTTGAATGTTATCAACCTCGCGTTGTGCTTTCTCACGAGCGAAGCGCAATTCGGTCAGTTCGCGGTTAATTTCGACTCTGGTCATGGTTTGAGTGGTGTTCATATAAACGGTGCAATGTGGAGGCTGAGTAGTTTTTACTCAGGTGCACCCATCCTCATACCCAATAACTTACCGTAGATCTTTCCCAGTGTCATTTGCTCATCAAAATCGTCACTGGACTTTATTTTATCTCGTACGAGGTCCAACAGTACACAAAACTCGAAATGTCTCAGATCTGCATCTACATTATGCTCGCTAACTTCCATTATTCGTTAGATCTCCATTCTTTTCTCATTTGTTGATAAACAGGATCATATGCTGCCTTATCTCTTATCCCCTTAAAAATCTTTGATGCCTTTGCTTTCTCGCTCGTGAGGCAATCGTGCTCTTGAGGTAATTCTTTGCCAGAAGAATCGTACTTCCTCCCGTTAGAATGATTCGCGTATCTTCTGGCACGAGTGAAACCCATTTCAAGGAACTTTCGTGCCATGTCCATTCCAATGAAATCTTTTTGCCGTCTGTACTCACAGAACATGGCGTAAATCTGATTAGCAGATTGATTAGCGACCGCTTCATTTACAAATCGCCAATGAGCACAAATGGCAGACTTGTACGGTTCCACAAGTAGAACACCCTGCTCCCCTCTGCCAATCCGATATAAACTTCTGGTGGCAGGTTCAGTGAAATCAAGGATCGAATAATCGAGATCATAACGAAACTCTTTCATCGTGAGCAGTAACAAACAACGATGCCATTCTGTTGAGAATAACATACAGAATGGGGATCAGTTCTGAAAAGATTCAGTAATCCAACTGTGACAATTAGTGTCTGGGAGAGTGCAACATAAAGAAGCAATCTGTGCTTGTGTTTGTAAAATGGAGCGTTGATCTTATCGCTCCATTTCCAGTATCTCTCCCAGAAGTTACTCATTGTTTTTCACACGATTGGCGAGCAATCGCAGCATGGATATAAGAGGGAGCAAAAAGTCCATCACAAATCCACTCTAACTCACGAGTCTTGAGATTACAACAGCAACGGTAAATCATGGGTTTCATTAGTCTAACCAACTGTCATTGGACTTAAGTTTGCGGATAGAGATGAATCCAGTTCGAGACACATTGAGGCAATAATTGTCGAGACCGTTGCTGTTCCTAACAGTCCAATCCTCAGGACCAATTTCGACAAGAACAGCGCCCAACGTTTCAGAGTCGGATAGAGATTCTGCATAACGTCGTTGAGCACGAGATAAACTAAGATGCTCAGTTGGTTTATTCCAAAGTTCATTGTTTGTCTCTCCAAATTCAATAACTTTGTAATGGATCATTTGTACTTTGCAAGCAGACAGTTGAGATCAACGATTGCTCCAAAGAACGCGGATCGAGAATATCCAACAGCAAAAGGTGCTTGCTTTTGGTAATCTTTGATGTCAGCATCATAATCTACACCATCACAGACATCAAATGCCTTCTGCAAATCATCAATAACTCTCTGGAGAGTTAGTTGATCCATAACTTCCATGGTTTGTGTGTCGTTCATATCAATGGAGCAATGTGGAGGCTGAGTAGATATTAGAAACTAAAGTGATTGTCCAAATTAACTCTGGGTGCCTTACAAAGTTTATCAAGTTTGGACGCAATGCTGCTCGCTTCTACACCATCTGCAACAAGATATGCCTCAAGTTCAAGATGAACATCACGTTCAGTTGTTTCATTCTCAGTCAACCAATTACGAATCCTCTCTATCCTTTCTTTACTCATTGGACTCACAGAGATAAACTTTGCGAAATCCTCTTGGTTTGCAAACAGTGGAGTCAAATCACCATCAGCGAGTCTTCCACCTACACAATCTTGGACAACGTGATGTGCTTCGTGACGTAATGTATCCAGGTCGTTATTCGTCCATTCAACTTGTTTGCCATTCAAAACCCTTGCATTGTCTTGACAGATTGCTAACCGACGACGCCGAATGTAGTAACGTCCATCTGTATCTCTCTCACCACAATCTTCTTTGGTGTTGACAACAATCGTAATGCCCGCTCGTTGTAAAGAATCCCAGAGTTTTTCATGGTCATCAAATGTACCATTTGCAAATGATGTGGTTGGAGTGATAATTGAGAGAGCAGCGATTGCTCCCGTAATAAACTTCTTCATGTCAATTTTGAGGCAACCAAGAGAAAGCGTGATCGTCAAAGAGGAGAATTAAATCACCCTCATCACTTTGTTCGATCTCACCATTTATCACCTCTTTTGTTCCATGAGGTGTATGTTGAGCATCCATTGTTTCCCAGACACCATAAAAATCAGTGCGACCAGATTCATACTCAACAATCATAAATGCGCCCTGAGTTCCATTGTCAAGGGACATAGGTTTTACCTTAATTGTACAAGGAGAAGTTTCAACTTTTCCTTGGTTGTAAGAGTAAAAACATGTCTTGGTTTGTGCTTCTGGTGTTGCCTGAACTTCTCCTGCTCCAAATATAATGGGAGCAACAAGTGCAAGCAGAAGTTTATTCAATTTCATAATTGTTAAGTCTCACTCATCGAGCAATCTGGAGGCTGAGTAATCATCGAATGATGTCGATGTTGGATGAACTATTCCACAGTTCGAGTTCTTTTCTCAGTTGACCAGTCTTTAATAGTTTATCATACCTTTTTGCTGCTTTCTTTCTCCACCATTCGATTGCATCATCTTTGTCATAATTCAAGAAACCCATGTAAGATCTCTTACGTTCTGTGAGTGACTTAGCATGGTCAATCGCTGCGTTGAACTCTTTCAACTTATCCTCATTCTTCAATGAGTTTCTAATGATGGAGATCATCTTTGTTTGGATCTTGAGTTTCTTTGATGACTTATCTGCTGAGATCAGTCTCTCACCACCGTTGGCATTATCATTAAACCACCAGAACATCTTCTTGAAATGGTCATCATGAAACAGAGGCAAGAAGTTGCTCTCAGTGTCACCAACGTGGCGAATGAATGGTTTCAGTCCATCATACATTGACACACCTTTGGTAGATCCATAAAGCGATGTGGTCTCGAAATACTTTAGATCAGTGCCATACTTCTCATCGAATTGTTGTTTCAAATAAGTTGATGATGCAAGCAGACACAATAACTTACCACCCAGGTAATTGTAACCAAATGGTTGTACAGGAACGATGTTAAATCCCATCACAAACTCTTTGTTAATTCGTGACAGTGGGAGTACCTCACCAAAGTAATCATTCCGTGGTTTGGAGTTAATCGTGGGTGATCCAAATCGCACCACACCAACTACCTTGTCAGTGGTATCTTCGGTCACAATCCACTTCAATGTGCGACCAGGAATTGCTTCTTCGATTGCATTGGATGCAGTCAGATTCAAAACCTCAGAGTACATCTGCTGCGTGTACTTACTCTTAGGTTTGTTAGACGTATCCACCACATGAACAGAGAACTTCATGTCATTGGGATGGACAGAAAAGTCAGAAAAGATGTCATCCTCAGGACCGAAGAGTGTGCCTGAGGAGTTATCCAATCTGCTTTGTTTTACATAACGAAAGTAATCATCAATGCGATTAAACTGTGTGTAATATGAGATAAACTCATCCGCTGCCCAGACAGCATCTTCAGGTGTCAATGATGCCATTACAAACAGTTGCTCACAGGGTTATTTTATCAGTCTTTCATTCTCTTTTCAACTCTTCTGGAGATCTCTCCGCGTGATGCATTAGGAGTCTTTTTCTTCTCTTGATCTCTCATAATGCCTCTAAGTTTCGCTGCACCTTGTGCACGAATGGACATTGCTTCCTTTCTGCTGTACCCAGTTGGTTTGGCAGGTTTGTAATCAGGAGAGACTGGTTTCTTCTCGGGAGACTTCTTCTTCAGCAACTCATCCGCTGACGTAGTTGAACCTTTCCCTGCCTCTCTTGCCTTTCTTTCAAGATACGCTTTGCGTTGTGCTTCTTTTGCACTCAGAGCAGCAGATCCACGCTCCTGTGTTGGTTGTTGAGTCTGCTTACTTGTGCGCTCTTGACCAGCATCTCTGCGTGTCTGTTGCACGACTGGTTCAGTCTTACCACCACCAACATGCTTGACCCTTTTGATCTCAGAGGGAGACTTTCTGCGAGTTGCATACTTTCTTCCACCCTCAGTCTTGCGGACTGATGAACCTCCAACGAGGTCGGGATCCATGTATGCTTCTTGGATAAGATCGGAGATTTTCTTACGCTCAGACATCGAAGGAATAAGAACCAGTATCTTATTTATCCTTCATAAGTGCCAACTGCCGTTCTAACTCAAATTTGACTGGTAACAGGTGAGATGTAAAGAATCCAGTGTATTGCATCCCTTTGATGAGTTCGAGCAAATTGTGAGTTTGCATCTGTGCCAGAATAATCTTCTCCTTATCTGTCATTGAAACTTACCAGAGTTGAAGTTGTGATATGCGAAGAGGGGACGATTGACCAGTTTGAACATTGCATCAAGAGTGGTCAGAACATAACCCTCACAAGAAATAGGCATCCCTCCCAGTGTTGCTTTAGGAGAATTGTACACAATCAAGGACTCCATCAAGTCCTCTTTCATTTCGATCACCAACTGATAAAGATTAGCGAGATGAGGGCAACCCAGGATGTGAGTAAGTGCTGCATCATCGAGAGACTTACCAGCACGAATGATGGCATTGATGGCAACTTTTGCCTCTGCTGCCTCTTTGTCATCGAGGAATCCAATGTGATCGGGTGTAATCGAAGGTGCCTTAGTTTTGGCAGGCAACTTATCAACGAAAGGTTGCACAAAGAGACAATCTTTGGTGCTAATCAGATCACCAACGAGAGGGAAAGCAACTGCATCTTTGATGGTCTCACCTTCATAATAAGTGTGAGGGGCAATGATAACTTTCTCGTTGATAATCTCAGGGAACTCATAAACAACCGTGTTAGGTTGGAAGAGTTCGCTACCACCAAACCCGATGAAGTCACCCTGATAAATGCCATCAGTGCGTGGCACATACTGTAGCATTGCCTTGAGAATCGTGGCAACTGCTTCAGGGTAAAGGCGATCACAGTCTGCTTCGTTGTAGCAAATCTTGATCTTACGCTTGTTGAATACACTTTTGGTACCAACAAAGAACTCATCATTGGAAGGATCTGTACCCCAAACAACAGCGGGAGCACCGTCAATCTTCACGGAAATGTGTTCAGGTTCATCGTACAATGCGTCGATGACCCACAAGTTACCAGTGAGAATGAGGTCTTCGGGGTGTTCGAGGTGCAGATTCTTGGTCATAACGATTCTCTCTTACCAATGGGGCAGTGTGGAGGCTGACTAATTAGAAACTTCCTCCAGAGTCTTGCCTGCATTGGATGGTCCAACCCACATCATACCATTCTCTCGCCAATAGTTGACATGGGAGCGGCGCATTTGCAACAAAAGTTCATACCGTTCTTGTTGTGCAGCAGTGAACGTGAAGTCTTGTTGACGCCAAGTCTTTTTAAGTTCGGTAAGTTCGCGGAGAGTGTTACCAGGGTGTCCAGTCATTTCCATAAGTCATTTCAAAAATGGGAGCAATCCGAAGGCTGAGTTGTTTTTACTGTGTGCCTTAATAAAGTTACGGGCAGACGAATAATTCTTGCAATACTTTATGACACTGCCGTGCCAAATGATCGCAAGTTGATGCCTGCTGCCCATTACTGGAATGGCAGCATACATATCTTCGTCCTTCCAGTTTTTACCAACGATAAACCCAGGTGATCCAGGTTTAGCATCTAAAACCGTTGGGTGTTCAAATTGCAAACACTTCACGAGAAATAATAATCGGGAACGCTGAGGTTCTCAACATAAACGTCTGCTTTTTCTTTACCTTCGAGGTTCAGAAGTTTCTCCCAATCCAGTTGGTTCGGGTCGAAATCATCGACAACATCGAGTTCGAGGGTGATGCGATACTTAGTCATTTGAGGAAAGTAAGTCATGCCCATGAGAAAACTCCTGATTACTGAAGTATTGTAATGGTTTTGTGGACAAATGGTACAACAAGAGGACAATTTTTCAACTGTCCACCTCTCATGTGATTGAGAGGTTCTTGTCAACCACGTCCTTCAAATACTCGTTCAGTTTATCAACATATCCTGCGTTTCGCAACTGTTTGAACACCAAGTTTCCTTGTGCAAACTCTCCGCCCTGTTGAATTGATTGTCTTCTCAGTTTGAAAACTCTTTCCTTAATCCACTTGAGTTGTGCTTCATTAGCAACACCAGTGTCAATGATTTCGTCAATCTCTGCTTCCAAGTCTTTAACACGAGACTGTACAACAATGTCATCTTTTAGAGGTGCTTCTGCACTTGGTTCAGTAATCCACCTGCCTTTCTTTAGAGAATAACGTCCTTGTCTTGCAGGTCTGGGATCATCAACATCTTCGGCATAAACTTCAACTTCCGTCCCATAAATGGTGACATCTTGTTCAAATGACCAGAGTTTCTTTCTTGCTCTGAGATAATCATCCAAAAGATCTTCACACTCACTAACCTTTGACTTATCGACGATCAGATGTAAGTCAAGGTCAGATTGTGCATTGTAAAGATAAGAAGCATTGCCACCAACTAAGTGCATATCAACAACACTTTCTGGTGGAAGACCAATCGAATCTGCCCAATAATCGCCAATACGAATCAATCCCTTCCTAACTTCTGGTTTCAGGTTCTTACCTTCCCAGAACTTAGGATTGAGTTTCAGTTCTTTCTGTTCTTGAAAGAATTGTCTCAAGGACTTCATTGTGGACATTCACACTGTGAATTATTTATCCACCACACATTATTGAAGTGCCTTACTGCGTTAGTAACAATGGCCACATTAGTGACCAAGTAAGTGACAAGTATAACAGTGCGTATGAGAGCAACTGTGTCTGCTTCTTTGTCATTCTTACCTGCCTTTTCTCCAAGTGCTTTTGCCCAAAGTCTCCAAAATGTCTTTCTTTTCTTGCTCACAGTGGTTGTTCTTCTCCCAGGTTCAGATTTAATTTATCTGTGGGAATGTATGGGTCCATGCTACCCTCTTGAACGTAAATGGGTACACGCTGTCTGGGCATGAATGGTGGCAACTTCTTCTCATCAGGCCACACTTCATCCAACTGTGCCTCAACTTGTTCAGTTAGACCATCATTATTGCACCCATATTCACATTCAAATGCAGGATAAACAGGAAGAGAAGGAGGAGGATTTCTAAAATACTCATCTCTCACTGCTTTCATGATGTGTGGGGGAGTTCCATAATAACCATGGTTCTCCCACAAACAATCAAGATAACGAATGTCATCACGTTCAGCATCAACCGTGACAGCATCACAGTATCTGAGAATGTCAGGTGCAACTTCAACTTGTCCACCGCCCCAGATGTCGGGGACTTCCATAATAAAGGGTACCATCACCCACCTCTTTCTTTTAATGAACGAACAAGATAAGCAGTAAAGTCCTCCATTTTACTGGGAACTACAAACTGTGGACCATCGTTGATTGCTTTCTTGAGTGCTTCCATGTCTTCCCACTCTTCTTCGGTAAGAGTAGAATGTGATCCCAGTTTGGTCATAGGTGTCTTTGAATGTGTTGAAATTCTAACACCTTATTTACGAAAATTAAGTTCTCTTAAGAGTCTCTTTAGAATCTCGTTACTGCCTGTAACACTGGATTGCGTCAGAATTAACGTTACGACAAACAAACTCCATGTTATCCACCTTTGTAACAACAAAGTAAGTCATCAGAGCAAGGTAAAAGTTCATGATGACGAACCACATTGTGACCAGTCTAGGATTGCGAATTAACCTCATTGGTGCTCTTCTCAAGTTGTTTCAGTGCAGCAATTAGTTCGGGTGTTTCTTCCCAGGTCCACACTTCTTCGTGACCTTTGCTGTCAATCTTCTTAAATTCTTTGGTTGCCATCATGTACCTCCAAGGTCAAATGTAAAGTGGGAAGTGTCAACATCTTCCTCATGTGGTGTAGTGTACAGCAATTGGTTCGTTAAGTCAATCAAACTCTTAAACTTTTCACCATCCATTATGTGATCGTTACCAATGACTTTCTTCGAGACATAATGAAATGCCTCAGACCACGAATCAACGTGTGCTTTGAAATTATCACTAATCATTTTTGTGTTGGCGAAGAACAGCAACCTTTTCCCAATCTTCTGGGAAAACAACTAACAATGGGTAATCACGACCAGGAACTCCCTGACTCTTAATGACAATGTATTTTTCATCAACAAACACAACAAGTCCTCTGTTGTTTTTGTAAATTACTTCGTCTCTAAGATTAAAAGAAAGCACGTTCGAGTGGGTTAAGATTGAGTGGCATTGAGGTATAATTTCGGGTGTCATCAATATCAACTTCTTTTCCTATTGTTTTAGAGTTGACTGGGGCAAAGTATTTTCCGTCTCTGGTTCTGAAAAATCCCCAGATCGTACGCACGAGTTCACCACCAGCAAACACATAATTGTAATGGTGGTGCAACCAAATTGCCAGATATCCGCTCTTAAACTCTTCGACTTCATAAGAATAACCCTCAGGGGCAGTGTGAGGAAAGGAGTTAGGAAGTTTCATAATGAAGGTGCATTGTCAAGGCTGACTAAAAGGAAGGATCTCCCTCTGGTTCTTGATGTCTTTTGATGTGATCCTCCATTGATGCTTTCTTGTTATGAAGCATTTCAATAACTTCTTGGCGAAGTGCCATCAATTCGTCATAACATTCTTGCTCTCTTGCTTCTGCTCTAAGTTCAAAGTCTGGTTTATAGACACTCTCAATAAAGAGATCAAGAGCAGATTGTTCTTTGAAAGTTGGTATCATAACTCAGTCGTCGTAGAACTTGTTCTGATCGAGTTCCATTTCGACGAGTTCGATGACTCTCTTAAGTTTCTCGATCTCTTTTTGTTGTGATTCGATTGTCCGTTGGAGATCAGTGATGTGTTTCTCCAAATCTGCGACAAATTGATCAGACATGGTGCATTTCCTCCTGTCGGGTTATTTATTAAAGACCACCTGGGAGTTTAATATTGGTGGCAAGTCCTAATTTCTCAAGAAACACGATGTGTAACCAAGTCATGTCAAATTGATTAGGCAGGATGCCGTGCTTTGCTGACCAAGGATACATGTGGTGATTGTTGTGCCATCCCTCTCCAAAGGTGAAGATTGACACTGGACCATTGTTTCTTGAGTTGTCATTTGATTCGAAGGGTTTATCTCCGAACATGTGAGTTAGAGAGTTGATTGTCCAGGTTGCATGATAAGCAAGAACAAGTCTTACCACGATGCCCCAGATGATGTAAGACCAACCTCCAAGTGTGTACAGTATAACACCAAGAATGATCTGTGGAATCACAAAGTTTTGATTCAACCACACATAATAGGGATCCTTTTGCAAATCCTTGGTGAATGTACTTACCTGCTTCATTGCAGGAACTTGAAACATCATCCATCCCATGTGTGACCACAGAAAACCCTTATTGCTGTCGTGATGATCCACATCAGTGTCAGAGTGTTTGTGATGATGACGGTGTAATCCAATCCAATCAATTGGACCATGTTGCATTGCTAATGTTCCACAAGTGACCAGAAACCTTTCTAACCATCTGGGTGTCTTGAAAGAACGATGTGAAACTAATCTGTGGAAACCAGTTGTGATTCCCCAACAAAGTGTGATGTAATAGAGACCCAACATCCAAAGTACACCACCCCAAGTAAAGAACTGGGGCAGAAATGCCATGAGTGCCAATACATGCAGGGCAATCATAAACAGCGTTGTGCTCCAGTTTACATCTGTAAGATTCATAAGTTACCTCCGAAGAGGTATTTAATCGAACTCAACATCGTTGACAACAGTCCAGGACTTTTTATCCTGACCCTGCAACAACATCATGCACTCTTCGAACGGAATACCATAATCCGCAACTTTGGTGTCGAAGAGGTTGGTGAGCATGTCACCTTCCTCGTCCACGATGTGCCACTCTGCGACATATGCTTTGGTGTTCTTGTAAGTCTTCAACACCTTTGGGTCCGCTTTCTCACCCTTACGTTTGCGTTCTTTCTTCAGTTGTTTTGCTGCTTTCTTACCGAGTTTCATCAGTTGTTTATCGAAAGTCTCAGCAGCATCCTTACGAAGTTCATTCAATCGTGTATAACTCAATTCATACTTGCAACCGTCAACTTCCCAACGATCAACATCTCTTCCAGGTTGTTTGAATTCCATATGAAAGTTTAAGTTTGTTCAGATATTATACATCGTCACCCAGCAGTTTGTCAAGATCAGCAATCACCTTCTCCACAGTGTAAGCACCAGTTGCGTTCTTACGTCGTTCCATTTCCTCCTCAATCTTCTGAGTAATGGATGCATGGCGGCGAATCTCTCCACCCATGCTCATCATCTTCTTTGTTTGACTCATGCAGAATTGCAACTGCATCAGTTCCATGTCATCAAATTCCATTAGTCAAACTCTCCAAATAATTTTGAACGCAGTTAATAAAATCCTCTTCCGTCCAGTCGTTGAGGATCTTTTCTGTGGGATCGTTTTCATCCCACGAGATGATGAATTTGTTGTCGCTTTCCTGAGTGACTTCAATCATCGGTCAAATGATCTGCACAGGTGAGTGTATCACAAGGAGGACAATCTTCTTTCACACGATCATTCAATGCTTCTTTAAGTGCTTCTGCTACATTCTCCTTGAAGGAACGATAAGGAATGAAGAGTTCATCATCCTCAGTCTTATAGTCCTGGTGTGTCTCTTTGAACTTACGATCTACATCATACAGAAGATTTTGTACGATGTCATTGATGACTTCCATATGTCCAGACGTGAGTCCGTTCCAGGATGTATTGGGGAAAAGATCATCCTTGACACGATTTAGCAGTGCTTTCTTACAATGCCATTGACTATCAAAGATTTGGGTAAATGCTTCCCAATCATGTTGGGATTTGAAATGTGGGATACTCATTTGTATTGCTCCAGAACGTTAATGAAGTGTTGAATACAATCTTTGGGAATGTGGATGGTTTGATATTCATCTTTTACACTGACAGTTCCATACTCATCAGCAGTGAAATCAAAACCCCAACCATCTTCTTCGTGTTCAATTTTGGTGTGTTTGGTGACTGTGTAAGTCATCAGACTACCTCCACTGTCTCATC
>Ga0208162_1001323_pt1 | contig 13016 bp, 11 predicted proteins | sample CB_VirMetaG_4_FD_184539 | JGI IMG/M metagenome (GOLD analysis project Ga0208162, IMG submission 184539) | Freshwater to marine saline gradient viral communities from Chesapeake Bay - CB_1508_1M Viral MetaG (SPAdes) (version 4) | ecosystem: Environmental > Aquatic > Marine > Coastal | place: USA... | reverse complement strand
TGAAGTTGATATGTGTGGTGGAAAGGGTATTGGATTTGATGAACCAGGTGGAACAGGAGAAGATTATACACAATATAATGGATATGAAGGTGGAGAAGGTGGATATTCTAAGATCAGATTCACAATGAAGAAGGATGAAGAATATATCCTTACGGGGCTTTATAGTTCTGTAAACACACCATTCCTTTATAGAAAAGGAACTTTGATTGCATGTGTTGGTGAAGGTGGATGGGGAGGACATTATGGTAGAGGTGGATTTGGTGGTGGAATAAGAACATCTGGAGAAAATGGACCTAGTGGTGGTGGATTGGGTGGAGTTCATTATCTTGATGGACAACTTCCTTCGGCAAACGGTACTTTTGGATCAAGAAGTTCTTTGAATGCAGTTACTCCAGATACTAATGCAACTGGAAATAACGCAGGTAAAACAATTCCATGTCCTAGAGGTGATTATTGGAGAAATCAAGGGAAAGCACCTTGCGATGACTTAGGAACTATCAAGTTTAGGACTCCTGATGGTACTGAAATATCAAATACTGCATCTATATTAAGAGGTTACAAATCTGGATATAATATTATTCAGACCGGTGGAACCAGAGGCACCAGTGATGGTGGAAATGGTGGGAATGGTGCAACAGGTGGTGAAGGTGATACTTCACAAGGTGGAGGAGGAGGATCAGGTTATACTGATGGTTCGGTAACTGTTGTAGAAACTCAACTTGGTGGAAGTTCTTTTGCAAATGCAAAGATTATTCTAAGAGTTGTGGCTTGATAAATAATAGAAAATAAGCACGGGGGAGAGTGAACCCGAATGGCAGTCAATAAGAATTTTGTTGTCAAAAATGGTTTAGAAGTAGCAACAGATGTAATTCTGGCAAATGCTTCTACCAAAAATGTCGGTATTGGTTCTACTCAACCAACTTTCACCTTAGATGTCAGAGGTGGAATCGGTGCTACTGATTTAAAGGTTTCTGGATTTACTACCTTTGCACAAGATTTGCAGGTAGGAACATCTGGAAGCATTTTTTATGTTAGTGATGCAAACAATAGTGTAGGTGTTGGAACATCAGTTCCAAATGCCGAATATACATTAGAAGTGCGGTCACCAGTTTCTACTGGACAAACTGCACTTTATGTTTATGGTGACATGCGTGTCACTGGTGATCTTAATCTTGATGACATCAATTTAGATGATGCAACCATCAACGATCTCACTGTTACAGATACACTTAGTGTAACTGGTTTATCTACATTTACTGCAGCAGCAGATTTTAACGGTGATGTTGATATTGATGGTCACACAGAACTTGATAATGTAAACATAAGTGGATTTGCTACTGTTGCAACATTATATGCAGCAGCAGGTATTGTTACAGTCACTTCAGTTGAAACTGCAAACATTAATGTAAGTGTTGCAGCAACAACAAATGATCTCAAAGTTACTGGTGTTACGACATCAACTGACATTGAAATCTATACACAGTTTGATGTTAACAGCACTCCTGCTCCGAGTGCTTATGAATTTGCTGCAACTGGAATTGGATTTACTCAAGCAACGAATAATCCTACTCTTTATCTGACAAGAGGAAAGAATTATCGTTTCTCAGTTAATGCATCTGGTCACCCATTCTACATTAAGACAGTCAATTCGACTGGAACTGGTAATGCATATGATGATGGTGTAGATAATAATGGTGCGGCAGTAGGAATCATTACTTTTAAGGTTCCATATAATGCACCAGACATCTTACACTACAACTGCTCCATTCACTCTGGAATGCACGGAGAAATTCGTGTTGGTGCTTCAGGTGGTGGTGTCGGTGTTGGTTCTGAAGGAACTTTCATCGGTGCTGGTGCAACAATGATTGACTTTAAGACATCAACAGGAACTAACATTCAAACTGTTGATTTGAATGCAGGTATTGCAACCGTCACTATTCAACCAGGTGTTTCACTTGGACTCGCAATCGCTCTTGGCGGTTAATTCAATAAATACTCTTAACACATAAAGAAAGATGGCAGAAGCTTTTTCAAATTCGGTAACAAGAGCTGCGGGAATTGTAACAACATACTCTGGTAGCACGGTGGCAGCAGGAAGCACTGTTATTACAGTGACTGCTAATACGGGTATTGGTGTTTCGGATCTGATTGATAATCAAAACTTTATTGCCGGAACGAGAGTTGCTCAGATTGATGGAACAACGATATATGCTGATAGGAACTCTACAAATACAGCAAGTGCAACAAGTCAAACCATAAGATTTCTTGGTCCGACGACTGCATATACTTCTCCTGCAGCAACTAAGAGTATTATTATTGGTGGAACTTTTGCCAATAACACACAAAACTCCGTCAATTTAACTGTTGAAGTTCTTGATAGTAGTGTGGGTGTTACTTCAACTGGTGCAGTTGCGATTGCAAGTAAGATTCCTATTCCTGCAGGAAGTTCTTTTGTCATCTCAGATACTGGTAAAACTCTGCTGGAAAGTGGAGACGAACTGAGAGTTTATTGTGATAGTCAATCTGCAGTCGATGTCAGCCTGAGTATTCTGACAGGAGTTAACTGATGCCAGATAGAAACGGTTATATTGGAAGAGCACCAAGTGACTCATCAGTCACAGTTGCAAGACAAACTTTTTCTCCAAGTGGAGTTACAACTGACTTTACTTTTGCATCTGGATATGTACCCGGATACTTTGATCTCTTCATCAATGGTGTAAAGATGATCGAGGGAAGTGATTACACTTCCACAGACGGATCAACTTTCTCAGTATTAAATGGTGGAGCAACTAATGGTGATGTTCTTGAAGGTGTTGCATATAAGGCATTTAATGCAGCAACTGCAACCGTTGGAATCTACTCTGGTGGATCACCAATCTCCACACAGGCAAATGCAATCAACTTTGTAGGAACAGGTAATACATTTGCACTGAGAGGAACCACTGTTGATGTAAGCATTAACACAGGTGCTGCTGGAACTTGGAGCACTTATGATAGTGAAACTGGTATTACAACTACCAAGAAAGTTAAAATCCAAAATGATTTAGAAATCACTGGTGTTACCACATCAACAGGTGGATTTGTTGGTAACGTAACTGGAACGGCTACTGGATTATCTGGCACACCTGATATTACAATTCAGAATCTCACTGGTGTTGCTGCAACATTCACTGGTGTTTTGACATATGAAGACGTAACTAATATTGATTCAATTGGTATTATAACAGCAAGATCTGGTATAGAAGTTCTTGGTGCTGGAATCACAGTTACAGGTATTTCTACATTTTACACTGAGGTAAATGTAGGAACAGCAATTACATTAGATGCTACTAGTGGTATTGTCTCTGCTACCGCATTTTATGGTGATGGTTCAAACTTAGATAATATTGTATCTGGAGTAACTTTAGAGCAAGCAGGAAGTTCTGTTGGTTCTGCAATTACTACGATTAACTTCTCAAGTGGAGCCACACTCACTACTGCATCATCTGGATTCTCTACAATTACAATTGCTGCTGGTATTCAAACAGAAGCATTTACTTCATCTGGTATTGTTACCGCAGTTCGTCTTGGTACAGCACAAGATCATAAGATCACTGCAACTGGTTTCACTACAATCACATCAAGTGGATCAGGAACAGAGGGAGAATCACATACAATTCGTATTGTAAACTCTGGTATTGCAACTATTGGATTTAGCACATACTTCTTGTTCCCATCAGGTTCTACACCATCACTACCAACAGCAGATGGTGCAATTAGTTTAATATCTTTCACCGTACATGATTCTGTAGGAGCAGGTTGTACACAACTACTTGCAGGTGCTTCACTGAACTTTAGTTGAGGAGTAGATAAATGGGTGCGATAGTTCCACAGGTTGTCAGTGAAGACAGAGCATCTGGTGCTCAAATTGTTGATGGTGGTTTGAGATTTGATAGTAATAAGAATCAGTTTCTAACAAGAACTCCAGATAGTGCTGGTAATCAAAAAACTTGGACTTGGAGTGGATGGGTTAAAAGGGGCATATTAAGTTCTGGAACTCAAACGTTTTTTAGTGCTGGATACGATGCTCAAAATTATACCCATCTTAGAATTGTATCAAGCGACAGAATCAGAATAAATGATGAAGTTAATGGTGTTGCAGAGTCTACTAGATTATATGACGATGTTCTACGAGATGCATCTGGTTGGTATCATGTTGTATTTGCGATTGATACAACACAATCAACAGCTCAGACCCGTACAAAAACGTATCTTAATGGTAGATTACTTGAAGACTATGGTGGAATCTCTCTTGCTCTTAATGATCTCACTATTTTTAATACAGCAAATCCACATACTATCGGAGCACAAAGTGATAATGTTCTTGGTGGAGACTATTTTGATGGGAGCATGTCACAGGTCTATTTCATAGACGGACAACAACTAGACGCATCGTATTTTGGATTCACTGACCCACTCACAAATACTTGGAGACCTAAAAAGTTAGATATTACAGAAACTCCTGGTGGTTCTTGGGGTACAAATGGTTTCTACCTCCCCTTTGATGGTTCTGCACCCATCGGAGAAGATAAGTCTGGTAACGGAAACAACTGGACACCAGTAAGCTTTGGTGGTTCTAATACAATAGAAAAAGCAACAGGAGCACTACCAATCCTGAATACTGATGGTGGTGGTAAGGTTGCAAGAGTTGGTGTAAGGACTGATGAGAATGCAAGTAGTTTGGTATTAGCACTACCTCTTGTTGGTGTTAAGGATGATGTAAGTAATCAGATTAATAGTGGAAGTTCTACAAAGACGGTTACAGCAAATGGTGCTGTTGCTAATTCGGATTCTAATTTTTATGGAGGATCATACTTATTTGATGGTTCTAATGATTATATCAGTATTAGTTCAAGTACAGATTTTAATAATATACCTGGGGATTTCACCATAGAATATTGGGTGAAACATACAGGAACAGGCGCATTTCAATATCATTTTTCTTTAAATAACACAACTTATGTTTATGTCTTCTGGACAGAAGCTTCACCAAATGGTCCGTATTTAAGAGCAGTTATTCAAAGCAATACTCTTTATAATAATAATTCAGGAGATCCATATGATTTCCCGCCAAATGAATGGGCACATATTGCTGTGGTTAGGAGTGGTAGTGGATCAAATAATTGCAAATTATTTGTAAATGGACAAGTAGTAGCACAAGCAACAATCACTACCACAATTAATGAGCCTTCAGAAAATTTAATGCTTGGACAAAACACAAATAATGACTATTATCTTGGTGGAAACATTCAGGATTTCCGTGTCTACAAAGGAGTAGCAAAATACACCAGTAACTTCATACCAGCATCAACAAACCCAGATATTCTCCCAGACACTCCATCAGGTGTGAGTGGTAGTTCTAAGCTCACCAAGATTACTGATGGTGCTGTGAGTTTTGATGGTAGTGGTGATTATTTGAGTGTCGGTGGCGGTACTGATATGCAACTTGGTACAGGAGATTTCACTATTGAAACCTTTGGATATTTTAATTCCGTTTCATCAGGTCAGATTTACGAAGGTCGTCCTGAGTTAACTCAAGGAGACTACATTTCTATTTACTTTACTTCGGGTTTAGTTTTTTATACAAACAGTGCTGTCAGAATAACTGCGTCTAATGTAAAAGCTAATAAATGGTATCACATTGCTCTTGTTAGAGAATCATCAACCACTCAACTTTATGTTGATGGTATATCTGCAGGATCATATTCAGATACAACAGATTATACTGTAAGATCTGATGGTCCCGTGATAGGAGTTTCAAGAAATTTAAGTAATAACCCCTTAAATGGTTTCCTTTCAAACCTTCGTATCGTCAAAGGAACCGCACTCTACACATCAAACTTCACACCACCAACCACAACACTCACAGATGTAACCAATACTAAGTTATTGTGTTGTCAGTCAAATACTTCTGCTACTGCTGCTGCCGTAGCTCCTGGAAGTATCACAGCAAACGGAAACGCAGCAGCAACCAACTTCAACCCATTCACAACTGATATCAATACAGTAAGAGGACAAGAGACTGGTTATTGTACGTTGAATCCTCTTAAAACTGGATCTGCATATACACTTAAAAATGGAAATCTTTCATTTACATCATCGTCTAATTGGGACGGAACCTGTGGGACATTTTTAGTATCAAGTGGAAAATGGTATTATGAAGTAACCAGAGGTGCTGGAACTTCTTGTCTTTTGGGATGGTGTGTGCCAGAAAACTATGATGAGACCACTGAACCAGGTGATCCTGCCAATTCAAGTGTTTGGAGATATAGAGATGATGGAACAAAGAGAAATGGTGAAGCAGGTGGGCAATCTTATGCAGCAACCTGGACATCAGTAGGAGATGTTGTTGGGTGTGCCCTTGATTTGGATGCTGGCACGATAAGATTTTATAAAAATGGAATTGATCAGGGGATTGCATATTCAAACTTGTCTGGAAAAGTTGTTTCACCTGTTATTGGTTTTTACAACTGCACCAGTGATACACAAGTAAACTTCGGTCAGAAACCCTTCAAATTCCCACCACCAGAAGGTTTCTTACCATTAAATGCTGCTAATGCACGTCCTTCTACTGTGATTGCTCGTCCTGATCAGTATGTTGGTGTGACGACTTATGTTGGTAATGAATCATCTAGGGTAATAAATTGTGGATTTAAACCTGATTTTGTTTGGATTAAAGAAAAAGCTGGAAATTATCATCATGCAATTTATGATAGTGTTCGTGGACCATTAAAATCATTAAGTTCTTCTAGAGTTGATATTGCCGAACAAACTGAGACTGAGGGACTTAATTCATTTGTAACTAATGGATTTAGTTTTGCTGGTGGTGGTCCTGGATTCTATTATGTCAATAGGACTGGTGGAGACTATGTTGCTTGGACTTGGAAAGCAGGTGGAAACTCAAACACCTTTAATATTGATGATGTTGGTTATGCGACTGCTTCTGCTGCTGGATTAACTGGTGGAACTATTACTCCTACTGGTGCGTCTGTGAACACCAAGAGTGGGTTTAGTATTATAACTTATACTGGTAACACAACTTCTAGTGGAGCGACTCTACCTCATGGATTGAACGCGGTGCCTAAGATGGTACACATCAAGTCGCGAGACTCTGTTTATAATTGGATTTCTATTATTACAGATTCATCTGGACAGAAAAAGTCTGGATACCTTGACCTTAACCTTGCACTTGGTAATGATAATAGTTCTTGGGATACTAGTGTTATTACCTTAAGTAGTTCTCCAGGAGTCACATCCAATGGCGGAACTTACGTGGCCTACTGTTGGGCAGAAATCCCCGGATTCAGTAAATTTGGTAGCTACACCGGAAATGGACTTGCAGATGGCCCCTTCATTGAGTTAGGATTTCGTCCGGCAGTAATTATAACAAAGGCATACGGAACTACATCTCAGTGGGGTATTTGGGACGCGGAAAGAGATCCATATAATCCAGTTGGTAGAGCTCTTTATCCAAGTTTATCTAATGGAGAAGAACCTGCTGGCACATATCCTGTTGATTTTCTTTCTAATGGATTCAAGGTACGAAGCACTGCAAACTTCTTAAACGCAACATCTGGGGTAATATACGCAGCCTGGGCAGAAGCACCAACATTCAACCTCTACGGAGCACAGTCCAATGCTCGTTAACATAAATAACTAAAAACATAGTGCGATGGCAATAGGCAATCCTATAACATTAACAAATAATGTGGCTTCTAAAGTCATAAGTGTCACTGCAACTGCATCTCAAACACTTTTTAATATTACTGGTGGTTATAGGATAAATGCCATTAGTGTCTTTCGTAATGGTGTAAGACTTGTTGATGGGCAAGATTTTACAGCAAGAGATGGTTCATCAGTCACATTACTGACCCCAGCAAATCTTAATGACACAATTGAGTTCCAAGTTTTTGATGATTTTAGAGTTGCAAATGCAATTCAACCAGATGTAAGCACTCAAACAATCAGTGGAGAACTGAATGTTACTGGTGGTATCAACATCGGTATTCAGTCAGCAGGAACTAATGTAACGACTGGTGTTATCACTGCACTGAACTTTGTTGGTGCTGGTAACACCTTTGTTTATGATGCAGTAGCAAAAACTGTTGATATCAGCATTTCAGGTGGTGGAGGTGGTGGTCTTGGAACTGCTATTAAGTATGCAGATGGAGCAACTGATTCACCTTTCAGTTACATTGATACTTATGCAGCAGTTGGTGAAAATATGTTGTTAGATACCTCAAGTGCTGGTGTCAATACATCAATTATTGTAAGTGTTACTCCAAATATTGAAATTGCATCTGGAGTAGCAGTTACTGTTGGAACTGGTAAGACAATGATTATTGATGTCCTTCAAATCGGAGATCTCTGATGTCAAGTTTAAGAGTTACTACTTTAAGAGGTAGATCTGGTAACGAAAGTCCATCATTACCTGATGGTGCTGTTGTTACTGGTGTAACTACATCTACTAGCTTTAGTGGAGATCTAACTGGTAATGTGACTGGTAATGTAACTGGTAATGTAACTGGTAATGTAACTGGTAATGCAACAGGACTTACTGGAACACCCAACTTAAATGTTGGTGTTGTGACTGCTACAAGTTTCGAAGGAAACGGATCTGGTTTGACTGGACTTAATATTCCTGCGTCATCAGATTGGCGTGATAGCTCACTCTTCTAAATAGATATAAAACAGAAATAAGATGGCACTGAACAGAGGCAACTTAGGAAATGTAACGCAAGTTGGAGCAGCAACCACAACTGCAGTATATACGGTTGGTTCTGCTCAAACTGCTTATATTAAGAGTGTTCTGATTACTAATCTGGACGCAGTTAGCACACAAAACGTTCAGGTTCACGTAGTTCCGAACAGTGGTGGAAGTGCTGGGACTGCATCATCAACCACAAGAGTAGCAAGAATCGGTATATCAACAGACGATACATTTTTCTTTGAACCCGCATATCCAATTACATTAACTGCTACTGGTGATACTTTACAGGTTTACAATGAAGGTTTTGCATCAAACTCCATTAATGTTCTGGTATTAGGCGACAAAGAGGTATGATATGGCATTTAAGAATATTCAAGGCAACACAAGAAATAGTCTTTTAGATTATTCCGTAAGTGGTAAAGCAGTTCAGTATCATTCTTCAGAAAATAATACTGTATTTGTTACATTGTCAGTAACGGGAGGAACTATTTTAACTCCAGGTGATGGTTATCAATATAATATATTTGAAGGTCCTGGTACATTACAAGTTTATGGTGGTCCTGGAAGTATATCAGCACAATATTTAATTGTTGGTGGTGGCGGTGGTGGTGGACAACAATCTGGTAGAGGTGGTGGAGGTGGTGGTGCTGGCGGAGTTCTTAATAATTCAACTACTTTCTCTGGAGAATATACTGTTCAAATAGGTGGAGGTGGTGCTGGTGGTCACAACTATGTTCCTGGTATTGGGGGTGAAGGAACTCCTAGTTATATTGGAAGTTTGATCGCTTATGGTGGTGGTGGCGGTGGCCACGGTGCTGTTGATGGCAACAATGGAACTCCAGGAGCTTCTGGTGGTGGAGGAGGAAACTATAATCTTGGTGGAAGTGGTAATAAAATTACTGGAACTGGTGGTGATATTCCAGCACCACTAAGTCCTCAGGGCAATCCTGGTGGTAATGGTGGTGTTGCTACAAGTCCGGGATGGTGTGGTGCTGGTGGTGGAGGCGCTGGCGGCGCTGGAACTGATGGTCCAAATCCTGGTGGAACCGCGACCAATGCTCCTGGAGGTATAGGTGTAGCTGTGCCTTGGGTTCCAGCATCATATGGAACACCTGGACCAACACCAGGTAGATGGTTTGGTGGTGGTGGAGCATCTGAAGGATCTGGTGGTACTGGTGTTGGTGGTGCTGGTGGTGGTGGTGACGCAAATTATGCAGGAACAGGATCTAATGGAGTCCAATATAGTGGGGGTGGTGCTGGAATGGGAGCTTCTGGTGGAATTGGTGGTTCCGGAATTGCAATAATTAGATTTTTACTGTGAATAAAAAATTAAAAAAAACCACAGTCAATACCATATATCTTTAATCATAAATAACTAAAAAGTTATAATCTAATGTCAAAGATACAAGTTGACGAAATTGTTGATAAGTTAGACGCAGGTGCTCCTTCATTTACAAAAGGAGTATCTGTAACTGGTGTTGCTACTGCGACTAGTTTCAGTGGCAGTTTAACTGGTAATGTGACTGGTAATGTGACTGGTAACGTAACAGGAACTGCATCAGAAGCAAGTGCTGCAGCATCCGGTAGTGCATTAGAAACATCAATCAACAATAAAACATCACCAGGCAAAGCAATTGCATTGTCTATGGTCTTCGGTTGATAAATAAACAAAAGAGGTATTGTAGGTAATGGCTGCTCCAAATATCGTAAATGTCACAACAATCACGGGGGTAACTACTTTCCATGCTGGTATTGCTGTTACCACTGGCGGAAGAGGTGACTTAGGCATCACCACTGTTGTTTCTAATGCAGCAGCAAGTGGTAAAGTACTAAAGATTAATTCTTTGGTTGCAGCAGGAATTGGAGATACAACAGGAGTTACCTTACAACACTTCAATGATGTAAATCATGTATCTGCATCAAGTACAGTTTCGATTGCAATGACTGTATCAGTACCAACTTTCTCTACATTGGTTCTGATCAGTAAAGAGAACTCAGTTTACTTAGAAGAAAATACCTCTCTTGGAATCTTTGCTCAACCAAACGCAGGAAGTATTGATGTAGTTTGCTCTTACGAAGAAATTAGCTGAGGAGAGTAAAAGATGGGATATCTTGGAAGAAGAATTGGTAAGTCACAGGACACTGGAAACACCAATCCTACTGGAAGTGATGTAGGTGGTGGTCTTTTAGATCTTTTTACAAACGGATATTTTCAAAGACAAGGAAACATTTATAATAATCCTGGACTAGGACCAGTAGTGAATGGTTTAACAGCAACTGGTGGTATCATCAGTGATTATATTGATGGATCTGATGTTTATAGAGCACATATTTTTACTTCATCAGGAACTTTTGATGTAACATCACTTGCAACTGGCGATTTACCAAATGCGGTAGATTATCTAGTTGTCGCTGGTGGAGGCGGCGGATCTGATAGAGGAAATGGCGCTGGTGGAGGTGGTGCTGGTGGTCTTTTAAGTTCTCACCCAGATATTCCAGAACCATTTAGACAAACCGCATTTACAGCTGGTGTAAGAACATACACCATGACGGTTGGAGCAGGTGGTGGTGGTGCATCAGAGGGACTTCCTGGACCAGGTTATGATAGAAAAAACAGAGGAGAACCCGGATCAACCTCAAGTATCACATATCCTGGTCCTACCACGGTTGTAACTACAACTGGTGGTGGTGCTGGTGGTCAAGGAAATACTGAAGGTCCTGGTGGTCCACCAGCTTCTATTGGTGACGCAGGTGGTTCTGGTGGTGGCGGTGATAATAGCGGTAGTGGTGGTGCCGCAACAAATTATCCTGGACCAACTCAACAGGGTTTTCCTGGAGGAACAACACCTGGTTCAGATAATGGCGGTGCAGGTGGCGGTGGTGCTGGTGCAGTCGGTGGGGACGCTAATGGCACATCAGGAAGCGCAGGCGGTAATGGATTAAGAGTAAGAATTGCTGGACCAAACAACGACGGTGTAGGTGCTGCCGGTCCTGGTTCTGAATTTGCCTGGTTTGCTGGTGGAGGTGGTGGTGGTAGAGCTGGAACTGCGGGCGGACAGTCTCCTGGTGGTTATGGTGGTGGTGGAGAGGGTGCCTACCACCCTAATAATTCACCCATACCAGTTTATCAAGATAGATTTGGTAAAGCTGGAACTGGCGGTGGCGGTGGTTCTGGTGCAGACGGAACTAATAACGATGCTGGTAGTGGTGGTAGTGGTGTCATCATTGTCAGATATAAAATTGCATCTGTTCCCACTGAAAAAGCAACTGGTGGATCTGTAAGTTACTACAACGATAAGACAATTCATGTCTTTACAAGTTCAGGAACTTTTGCCACAACTGCTAATTGGTCACCAGCAACCGTTGAATACATCGTAATTGGCGGTGGCGGTGGTGGTGGATATGATGCTGGCGGTGGTGGTGGTGCTGGTGCCTGGAGAGAAGGATCAACACCAATCGGAGCACACCCAGTATCAACAACCATTCAAATTGGTGCCGGTGGATTAGGTTCACTGGAAGGTGCATCCATGCCTGGACTGGGATCTAACTCTACAGGAACTCCATCTTACTTTGGAACACCAATCACCGCACCTGGTGGCGGTGGCGGTAGTGGTCTACCTGGTGGATCTGGTGGATCTGGTGGATCTGGTGGTGGTGGTAGAGGTGGATCTGTCTCTGGATCTGCTGGACCAGGTACTGGCGATCCATATCCCGGTTCTCCACCAAGAGAATCACCCACAAATGGTTGGGGTAACGATGGTGGTACTGGAAGCGGATATGGTGGAGGAGGCGGTGGTGCCGGTGGTACTGGATATGCAGGAAATGACCCTGAACCTACAGAAAAAGGTGTAGGTGGTGAAGGTTTACAATTACCAACAACATTCCAAGATCCAGCAGCATCATATGGATTCCCTGGACCTTCCCCTGGAGGATATTGGTTTGCTGGCGGTGGTGGTGGTGGATCACAACCATTACTTCCCGGCGGCGTTCCTGGTGGTGGTGTTGGTGGTCCTTATGCAGGTGCTGGTGATGGTCAAGGACCAGACCCCGCTCCTGGTGGAACTTCTGCTTTAGCCAACAGCGGATCTGGTGGTGGTGGCGGTAAAGGATCTGCATCTGATCCAAACGGACGTAATGGTGGTGATGGTGGTTCCGGTATCGTCCTCATTGCATACCCATCATAAATAACTAAAAAAGATCTAAGATGTCACAGTTATACGTTGACAACATAAAAAACAGAACAGGTGGTGCTATTGGAGCACCATCT
>Ga0208162_1001322_pt1 | contig 13019 bp, 20 predicted proteins | sample CB_VirMetaG_4_FD_184539 | JGI IMG/M metagenome (GOLD analysis project Ga0208162, IMG submission 184539) | Freshwater to marine saline gradient viral communities from Chesapeake Bay - CB_1508_1M Viral MetaG (SPAdes) (version 4) | ecosystem: Environmental > Aquatic > Marine > Coastal | place: USA... | reverse complement strand
TTGCTCTCTCTCTGTAGATTTTTGCGGCGGTGTCTCTACGAGCGTACAGCGAATTGCTTCGCTCTCCCGCTAGGCTCTGCGCCCTCCGTACTTCTGTGTTGAATAGGCTAAACGCTGTACTGCGTACAACGTGTACATGAAATACAACGTGTTCACTATCGGTGAAAACGAACTTTCGTATACATTACATACACTATACCCCTTACAGAAATAAGAGATATATTATCTATGGGTAGTGTGTATATGTATTCGTGTTGTATTCAGTTTCGATTACACGAATAGTGAAGATGTTGAAATCCATGAAATCCAAACACACCGCTGACTCGCAGTGCAACGGTTCGGGATTAGGTGAAGGTGACTTGAGCCGTGCGGCACTAACGCATTAATCTCCTCGCACAATGTCGGCATGAAAGAAGTGTATGTGGTGCGGGATGTCAATACCCACACGGCTCGCTGAGTTAGAATCAGTTTTTTGCAAAGTGTATAGCGCAGTTGCAGACATATACTCGCTTGTAGTCGGGATGTGTAAACACAGATATTCCACAGTCTATGTCCTCACATGTTACGTGTGCTTCATTTGGTCTGTGGGCGTAGACCTTTTCGGTAACGCCTTCGGGTAAAACTACCATGTTCTGCGAGGGCCGCCGCTACATCGAGTGTAACGGGGGACCGCTCTACAGATGGTTGCACACGATCGCGTGTGCTGGAATAGGATAGCCGATTGTAACCCATTCGGCTAAAGGGTCACATTTGTCGCTATGTGATGCGGGGTTTACGCCTCGCCTACGCCATGCTTGCATGGTGGTTGTTTCCAGCACGGGTTGGTTACCGGCTGGTGGGGCCGCTTTGTGTAGCGGTGGTTGTTGGTGCGCCAGCGGCGACTTGGGCTTCAGCCTTGAAGCATTGCGACAAGTTCCTTCTTGGTCATGCGCATTAGTTGCTTCTCGGTTGGTTGCATGTTGGCCTCAACATATGCTGGGCCTGCGGTTGGTGCCATTGCGTCTGCGATTAGGTCGCCTTGCTCGGTTACGATTCCGTCATCAATTAGTTTCCATGTCGGGTCGTGGCTGTGCAGTGGGCCGCCGTTTTGGGCACGTAGTGCCTTGACTTTCGCTCTGATTGCTGGTGCAATCTTGCGCTTGCCTTTTTTCGCTACGGTTGTGACTGCCTGTGTTACAGTCTGCGCTGGTTGTGTTAGCAGTGCTGGCAGCATAGACATGAGTGTCTGTGCCAAAGCCATTCCAATTGCTTCCATTTGCGGGGTCGGGTTTTCCATTGTTCTCCTCTCCGAGGACCCCCACACGCAAGGACACACGGGCGCATGTGAGTGTGCACTGTATAGTGCGCACTGCGTCACATACTTGCCTGTGTGCGCCCCCACGCAGGGGGCACCTCGACAACCATATATCATGGGCATTTATATATGGACTGAATTTCCCCCGGAGGAATAGCAATTTCCCCCGCAATTTCCCCATTCTAACCCCATACGGCGTTTGAAAAAAATTTTAGAAAAATCGTTTTTGGTATACCAAAACCTGCGCTAAGTTTTTGTCAGCATTGGCACTGGCTTGTTTTATGAGTCCATTTGATGTAGCGTGGGGCTTGTTGAAGAGTTACACCTCTTCGGCTGCTACTCCTGATGGCAAGATCGTCCCTTCTTTTATGGAGAAATATAAAGAAAAGTCACAGTATTTTGATGGTCGTTCGGCAAATAGCCCTTCTGTAAAAAGATTCAAACCTCCTTTACCTATTGCTATGAGGCAAAAGCCACCATTGCCGCCGGATGAGAGTAGACAATTTATTTTTGAAGATAGACCTACCCCTGAAGATGCCCTTGGTGAGGTTGGGCATGCTGCAAACTTTAGTACAGCAGAAATGTTGGATGAACATGCAAAGAAGTTTGGTACAGATGTACTTTATGCTGACACTGGCATGGTGCCCGGTGATTCTCGATTTACTTCTTACGGACAATAGTACACCAAAACCGCCGCTAACTATTTGTGTTCTGCGTGGTTCGGGTTAGACAATGCGCCCTTTCGATCAGGCTTGGCAACTTTTGAAAAATTATTCATTTAAGATTAATCCAAGGACTGGGCGACCATTTGGTTATACACCGTTTGGGCATACTTCTCTCCCCGGAGCCGATATAGGTGTAACAGATGTTCCACAAGAGTCTGATAAAGACTTCAGAGAACATGCAAAGTATTTAGAATACAGAGATAATCCAGCGATGCAACAGCGTTTAAGAGAACATATGGGTGACCCTGCATACGATGATTATGGACAGTGATACCCATGCAACCTTTCGACCAAGCGTGGATTTTGCTAAAGCAACAAGGTAGAGTTAGGCGTGGTTTTGGCAACAACTCGCCTTTTCCTAAAGGAAAGACCCCTATGCAAGAAAAAGACCAGCAAAGAAGAATGCAGATGTTGGGTGGGGGCACAAAGCCGCAGACTCTTAGGACATCATCTTTACAGGAGTTAGAGCGAGATAACGTACTCGATCCTTCAACTGGTCAGATGATTCCTGACTTTGTAGATGGCTCTCCTAATCCTGCCGCCGGACCTACAGCGACTATTGGTACATCATACGACGAACTTCAGAGAGTGTATGCGAAGTTGATGAGTGGAGAAGTTCTAACCCCGGAAGAGACAATGGCTTTGCAGCAAGCGGAGAGGCAACCTCTATGAAGCCTTTCGACAAAGCGTGGGCTTTGTTGAAGCAACTGCCGGATTCTATTGTGCCGATCGGTAGACACGCAGGTCACAACATTGCAATGTTGTACGGTAGGCCGATGTATACATCAACTGCTACAGCAAAGGATAGTGAAGGTAAAACCAAAAACCTTGGACAATTTTACGACTTTGCGGGAATAGAACCTGATGGTGGTAAGTGGAGTTCAGAATTAAGCACTGGTCAACCTTGGTATGTCAAAGGCAGCGGTCATAAAGATATACCAAAGCATGCACGGTTAGGTGATGTAAGCCAAAATACTATGCAAAACCAAATGCTTCAGCACCATTTAAAGGATTATGGCTTTGAAGAACTAGGTGATATTCAAGAAGTGAATCAGCGTTTGTTTGACGCTGGTTATGATTTGGGTCATTTGAAAGGCAATTACAACATGTCGTCTGCAATGCCCCAGCCAGCCGCAATGTCGCAGCCTTCGATGGACACACAGGTGATGCCCAATACCGACCTTGCGTTCAACCTAGCACCAACAGTCATCAAGCCTTACACCCCTCAAACATAATTCATGCTCCCCGACCCCGTTGAACTGACAGGCCTGCCCCTTTGGGTGTTATGCGTCATACTAGGTTTGATTTCATTTTTTGTGACACTGTTTTGGCCGATAGAGGAACCCCCGATAATTATTGATTTGGGGGAGTTTGAACAGTAAAATTTAACTCTTGAACATCCTTCGGAGTCAACATGACACGATGCACTCTACTAGACGAGTGGTTTGACCACCAGTCAGAGAAGTTAGATCGTGTAGAATCAGAGACAGGGATAGAGTTCGTAACCGGTGAAAAGTACACAGCCAACTGGCGTAAAGTGCTGAAGGCCCTGTTTTTCATGAAGTGAAGACAGGGTGGGGCAATGAAGGAGATTTCAATTTACGAAGTCGGCCCCCGTGACGGATTGCAGACAATCAAGAAACTTATTCCTACTCGCATGAAGCGAGCACTAATCGACGCACTTAGGGGTGCAGGCTTGCGTTCTATAGAAACTGTCAGTTTTGCTCACCCGCTGCACGTCCCTCAGATGGCTGATGCTGAACGAGTTTATGACGGGCAGGGGGCTGCACTCGTTATGAATCAGCGTGGGATGACTCGTGCGCTTAAGTCAGGGGTCACTCACTTTAACATAGTCTTCTCTCCCTCTGAGGAATTCAACAGGCGCAACCTTGGTTGTGAACTCAAAGAGGCACTGGCTCGTTACATGTTTATGCTTGAAGGTATACCAAAAGCCAATGTTCGTGTCTATATATCGTGTTACTTTGGCTGTCCTTACGAGGGTGACATCCCTATGGGCAAGCGTGTCAAGGCTATTCAGGCTGCAAAACTGTTTGGCGACACTGTGGTTTTGTCAGATACTGTCGGGGTTGGTACTGAACATGAGGTCGAGGTCGGTGCTGGTATTTGTGAGAAGGTAGGTATTCGCCCTGCGCTTCACCTTCATCACCGTGCAGATCGTGAATTGTATGCTCTTTCGTTGGTTCGCAAAGGCATTGAGTGCGGAATTACCGAATTCGATGCTAGTATTGCCGGATTAGGGGGTTGTCCGTTTGTAGAAGGAAGTCCCGGCAACTTGGCAACCGAGTCACTGGTCAACTGGTTAACTGCTAGAGGCTACGACTGTGGCGTGTCTATAGATGACCTTGCTAACGCCAAGCGCATTGCTTTGAAGATAGCAGAACCTTCTTTAGCCCAAACCCTGTCGGTGTAGTCATGTCAGGTCCTTTTGAACAGGCTTGGATGTTGTTGAAGAATGCCATGGACTTTGGCGAAATCGCTAGTGAATTACCTGAACCAAATCCACTAGATGTAGCACTAGCACGAGCAAGAAACCAAGGCCCTGCGCCGGGTGCTAACTTAAAGCGACTTCCACCTCGCTCCGGCACGGGAAGTATACAAGAAATGGATATGATGATGCAACAAGGAAGAGGAGAAACGCCACTAGGTCAACCTATTCCTCCTCCTCAAGAAAGAATGATTACTGATTTCAATTTACAGCAAAACATGAAGGCTGGTGGAATGCCATCAACTCATGCATTATCAGGGCCACAGTGAGGTGAGTAAATGCCTCGCAAACCAAGTCCTGCTTGTAATGCATGTAGGCACCAACCTACTAAGCGACTGTATACGAAGTGTGATGGTGTACAGCGTGGTGTCGCTTGGATGTGTAACAAGTGCCAACATATTCAGTTGGATAAAGAAACTGCCTTATATATCTGAAATATATCAGATTAATCGGCCCGGACACTACACCTCCGTGAAAATTCGACACTTTCTCTCTCGATGACGCTTTCGCTCAACGTCATGCTATCCCCAGTGAAAGGGCCACATTTATTTCCTATATGTGCGTCAGCATTTCATGGCCGGGTGCGACTGCGGACAGTGCATTGGTATGAATGCAGCGTTCGATTTCTTGGAAAAGAAATTGTGTCCAGCGGGTAAAGCAGCGGCCAAGCGCAAATTCAAGGTCTACCCTTCAGCCTACGCAAATGGCTGGGCAGTACAGTACTGCAAAGGCAAGTTCCGAGGCAAAAAGGGGAAGAAGAAATGACGGTAGAGAAAAACCTCAACCGCTGGTTCAAAGAAAAGTGGGTTGATGTTTCTCGTAAAGATCCGAAAACTGGTAAGCACCCACCGTGTGGGCGCAGTAAAGCCAAGAAATCTAGTAAAGGCTACCCTAAGTGTAGACCCAGTGTTAAGGTTTCAAGTAAAACTCCAAAGACTTCGGGCCAAATGTCTGAAGGGCAGAAGCAAGCGGCAACTAAAAGAAAGAGGTCTAAGAAGCAAGGAGTGGGTGGGAAGCCCACCGTTGTGAAAGGTGAAGACATGCTTTGGTCGTTTTGGGAGCATCCAAGTAGAATTCCTGAAGTAAATGCATTCGATGATGCATGGAGTTTACTTAAAGCAAAAAAGAAGTCTAAGCCGTTCCACGGATATAACCCTAACAAGCACAGCAAGAAGGGTGGGCTGAACGCCAAAGGTCGTGCCGCTGCAAAGCGCAAGACTGGTGCTAACCTCAAGCCACCTGTTACAACTAAACCAAGTAAACTCAAACCCGGCTCTAAGAAAGCAAAGCGTCGTAAATCATTCTGCGCTCGCATGACCGGAGTGAAGGGACCAACCTCAAAGAAAGGTAAACTGACACCGAAGGGTGCGGCATTGAAACGGTGGAATTGTTAATGACCTCGGTTTGGCTTATGCATGAGGCTTGGCAGTTATTGAAAGCCAAGAAAGATGCGCCGAACTATAGAAAGGCAACTGGCTCAAAGAAGTGCGGTAACTGCAAGGCTTGGGACTCATCAAAGACTGACGACCCCGAAACCGGTTATTGCAAGTGGTACGATTTCAACTGTCGAGCCGATCATGTCTGTGATGCTTGGGCAGGTGAGTAGATGTCGCCATTTGAATCTGCTTGGCTTTTGTTGAAAAGACAGACAGAGTTGGGTGAACACCATCCTGATTTACCTTCGTCACAGGGACCAGTAGTCGCTTTTAGAGGCATGACATTCCGTATAGATCCCGCAGAAGAAAAGGCCTTGAGAGAAAAGTACCCTCAAATGAGTATCGGAGAAAGATACGATATATTGAGAAGAAATGCTTACAATAGAGGTATGCATAGACTTAGGCAAGAAGGTTATACTGCTCCCGACACGCCCGGTGCACAAATAGGTAGTGGTAGGTATCAAGAAGATGAAGCAGGTAAACCGTATATATTCAATCCTGATATACCAGTGAATGTATCTACCACTCCTAGTGCAGACTTCGCTCGGAGTTACGCTGAAGGTATGCGAGGCCACAAAGATAAACAGGGTGCACCTGCTTTCTTTGGAGTGAGGGCTGGGGCAATGCAGAACCTGTTAGATATGGATGACCCTCGGAGGAGGTATGGACCATTAATAAATCCTGAAACAGGTAGGCCGTTTAATATTTTGACCGCTCAACATAGATTTTTAGAAGGTACTTTAGACCCTAGTGCTATGACAACTATACCTGTTGAACACGCTTTGATTTACGACAAGGGCTACCAGTACGATTATCCTAAAAATAAACCATCACCTTATGCTACACATGGTTCTACTAAGATATACGAAGACGCTTATGATGCTCATATTGATTCAGTACTTGGAGAGGCTAAAACCGGCTCAGAACTATATAATAGAAGCAAAGAAGAAGGTTACCGTGATGCAGAGATGGAAGCACAAGTGGTAGGTACCGAAGCACAGGAAGACTGGATGAACCAACAGTTTGAGCAGTGGAAAGCACAGCAGCAACAAAGGCAGATGTTACAGCAACAGCAGCAACAGCAGCAACAGATGTTTGCGCAACAACAAGCGGCAATCCCTCAACAACAATTGCAGTTTGACTTTGCACAATGACTTTCAAGTATGACTCTATAGACTGAGCGTGGCCGACGACGACGTGCCAATACAACCCACCGACTGGTGGGCTAATGTTTTGACAGCGATGAAGACTGTCAGTTTTGAAGATTTGACTAAATTAGAAGGAGATGCTAACAAGCACACTTCTTGGACTGATTTGGCGCAACTGATGGAAGTTGCTGACCATCACCAGTTCTTACAACATGCTTATGAGCAGCGCAAACGTGGGATGCTACATGTGGAGTTCATCATCGATACCGACTGAGGCTGCTTGGGCAGTGCTCAAGCGGGATGATATGAATTCTCTACCTCCTGAACTAGAAAGTCAAATGCAGTCTTTCTATGACCAAATTCCTGATGAGCAGAGGGAAAAAATAGAGCAATTGGGTCAAGCGGTAGAAACGATGGACCCGGAGACCAAGCATAAAATAAAAACTATGCTACTGCAAACCGTCATGCACAACGCTGACAGAATGCCTGAGATATTAGAAGACGCTGACCCGTCAGGTCTTTTCGGCCTTAAACAAACTGAGCCGGGAACATTCAAGATAGATAGTGGTCCTGTAAAGAAAGCCTTCTTTGTACCGATAGTGATTGCTGCAGTGTTTGCTGCTGATGGTGTCAATCAAAGTCAAGGGGCCAAAGCCAGCATAGTTGGTAATGGCTTGATGCACACTGGTGCAGCACTGGGTTTGAACGACCCGCCTAAGACTAGTGCTTTTGATTATGAAAGCGGTGTCGCAACTTTCCAAGATCCGTTTATTGGTGTTGAGTTAGGTCGTGTAGAAAACCCTTCATGGTGGCAAAGAGCGGGTGCTGGAACACTTGGAGCACTTCAGGGTCTTAGTCCATTCAAAGGTGCGAAAGGAACGGCAAGAGCATCAACTAAAGCGACTGAAAAAGTATCTAGGTTAAAACAAGCAAGACCTATGGGACCAGCAAAAACCAAAAGGGCACAAAGTAAGTTAGATGCAAAAGATTTGAAAATAGTACAGGCAGGAGATAAGGCTACTGCGGCTCGTGTCAAGGCTGCAAAAAGTCGAACCTTGATGGGTCGAGCAGCAACTGGTGCTAAAAAAGGCGGACATAGACTTGCGCAGGCGACTTTTGGTGACCCAAGGTTTAAGGAAGCAGTTGGTCCTTTACTAGCAGGTTCATTGTCAAGTAACGCCCCTAGCCCTAACATTTCAGGCACAGCAAGTGCAACTCCTTCGGCAGGAGGCGGAGGTACTGGTGTCGGTGGAATGACAAATGTTGGCAATACCCGACAAGGCGATAAACAGATTTGGCAAAAACAAGGCGGTCAAGGTGCTCTTGAACGACAAAGAGAAGGACAAGGTGGCGGTGGCTATGGAACAAACAAAGGTGATAATATGAAGATTGGAGAACAAATTTTGAAGACAGTGACAACAAGAATGAACAATGACTATCTAACAAAGGGCAAGTGTCCTGAGTGCGGTAAGGAGCATATTGCAAAAATGGGATGTACTGCTAAGGCAGACAAGAAATGTCCACATTGTGATGGTGATGCTCCACGCAGCAAGTGTATATGCGGTGACACAAAAAAGGCTTCTAAGAAGCCTGCTCACGGTATGATAATTGTGCTTGGTGCACAGGGTTCAGGTCCGGGTCCTTCAAAGGATGGCAAGCGTACCAAAAAGTGATGAAGTGTAGTTTTGCTATCACAGAATCATTTATGTGATACTATTATTTCCCCATAAGAGAGAGGGACACTTTATGTTAAGCAATTCTTCACCTTTGCCCGAACAAGACCAAAGCGAAATTCGCTTGATGGGATTAATCCTAATGCAATCGATGTCAATCGGTTTAGCAGTTGGTATATTCAATGCTGAACTTTGGATTGATTTGAACGATCCTATGGTTAATGGTGTAACTTATTCAATGGCAGCATTCGCTGTACAAGGACTCGCTTACTATCTTTTCAAGATGTTTTTCCAACAAGGTATGGACGAGAAGGCGAGACTGGCCGCTATGGAAAGGGAACGTCGCAATCGCTACCGCTCTATGGAAGTCAACTTCGATGCCCGACGACAGGATATGGAAATGCGTATGCAAGAGGCTCAACTTGAGGCTGAACTCAAGTGGATGGAGGAAAACCCCGGTAAGACTCCTCCTTGGGTTCAACAAAGAATGTCACAGCCGGTTTCAAATTATGCTGACTTCATCCCTCAAACTTCTATAGAAGAGAAGGCCCCAATCAATCTAGGCTTAGATTTCAATGCTGAAGAAGACAAGACAAAGCGTGTTCGTGGCAGTGATGGTAAGTTCAAAAAGAAGGAGTGATTCTCCTTGGGTCGCATTTTCAAAACTCCTTCAGACGATACTGTTGAGGAGACTTTGAGAATGATGCATACCGCTAACATGGTGGATGTCGCATATGAAAGAACACTTGGATGGATAAAGGTTACTTTGTTTTCTATGCTCACCGCATTCGTAGTAAGTGCATTTGAATTTTATACCGATTGGAATCTTTGGGAATCTAGTGGCAACTGGTTGAAAAACAAACTGCAGTCTTGGTCGGACTCTATTTTTGATTAGGTGATAACATGTCAACAATGGGTGGCTCTGCACTTGTAGGTGGCATGGTGTTCGCTCGTGAACTGTATCACTACTTCGTACCTAGAAAGGTGGGAGTATATGGTCCGCCTATGACTGGTAAGACCACTCTTGACAGATACATGACTACTCCGGGGGAAATGGAAGACATACCTTTGGATGAACGTACTAAACATTTCAGAGTACCGGGCTTGAATCGATTTCTGTTACCACGTCCAACACGCAAACGTGTTAGTTGGAAGGGTGATAAGCGTGTAGTATATTCTGCAGATATCGGCGGTGATGAGCGGTTTTGGAATCTTTGGGTTGATGATATGGTCAATCGCAATGTCGAGGCCGTCATTTTCATGTTTGACAATCGTTCTACAAAGGGCGGCGATGCAGCAATACAGGCTGTTGGTGGATTCAAGTATCTAGTAGATGCCATATTGCATCGCCAATACAGGTATCGTAACTTGCGGTCATGGCTCAGAGGCAAGAGATATTGTCCGAAGGTCATTATGTTAGTGGCTAACAAAGCGGACCAGTGGTGGGATGACCAAGCGAATGTGCTTTGGCAGCAGCAAAGGCTGGGTGAGCACAAAATGTTTGACCCGTTCAGAGAAGATTTAATTCGATTACAGAAAGCAGGAGTACCTACAAGGAGAGGTATGATGGCTACGAAGATTGGTTGGAATGTAGAGAATACATTGATAGACGTATTGACAATGTGAAGTGATAGATATGGTAATGAATTTTGGATTTGGTGGGTCAGGTCGTGTGCCTAGAAGTGATGCGACACTTGCTAACATGAGCGATGCTCACTTGATGGCACTCGGACAACAGGGTAATGCTAGCCATGCTCAGTTGTTAGAGATGCAAGGTGCACAACAAGCGATGGCAAGCGTAGCGGGTAAGCAGAACATAGAGGTCCCAAAGGTGAACTTTTATCCTAGTCGTCATCCCGATCCGAGGAAGGCTAGAAAACAGGACATAAAGCAGGCTAGAAAATTATTGACTCCTACAAAACGGGCATGGTATAACCCTCTCCGGTGGATATGGGGTCGCAAGTTCCGTTACAATAGGCAAACCAATCTATGTGTAGTTGACGGTTGTGATTGTGAAGAACTAATAAAGTACGATAATCTTTACAACAAGATATGTGATGAAGAAACTGGCAAGAGTCTTTGGGAACTCTATTGGAAAAACCCAGTTACTCAAACACCTGAAGCCTTTGTTGCAAGGGAACAAGTCACTAATGGTAGGTTGATGAAAGGAACATACTGCCCTGAACATCTTCACCTCTATCATTTACTCTGCAAGTGGGAATCAGAAGCAGACAAAGACCACAATAAGACTAGAATTGGTATGAAAGAAATGGTAAAGAAAGGTGTGAGCACTGTCGCTGTACCTATATCGATTATCAAGAAAAAGGATAACACCCCTGAATTCCTAAAGAAGTACGAACCTTTCTTTGTCGAACTTGAAAAAGATTCTAAGGCACAGCCCGGTATCAGTTTACTGCATTATAAGAATCCTGAAACCGGAATAAATGACGTTACTATGATTGTATTTGACTTGAGATTGTTCCAACAGGAGATGCTTGCACAGCAACCGACACTGGCTGATGCGATAACAAATCTTGGGATTATGCAGGCTCAGGGATTAGACAATGGAGTTATGAACTCAGAGGTAGTGGCATCAGCAGAGCAGATGCAGTTACCACAACAGTAGGTGAAAGATATGGCATTATTTGGAAACAACAACGCACAACAGAATGGAACGCTACCACTAGGTGTCAATACACAAAGTGCAACGCAGCCTAATTTTGCTAATCCATTTGCTAATCAACAGCAACAAGGCTTTGCTCAAAACGGTATGAGTCAAGCATTCATGGGTGGCATGGGTATGTCACAAAATCAGATGGGGATGATGGGTCAACCTATGGCCCCTCCTAGTGAAGCAGAGATACAACTTGCTTTGATGAAGACACTAGCACCTATGGATAGATTCATTGGTAGTGCACAAATGGCTACTATGCTTCAGTTACTCAATGATTTGGTTAGTTTCTCGGTGCTTGAGATTCTAAAGAACGCCACCTTTGTCATAAACGATGATGACGGCACAATGAAGATGGATATCACTTCTCTTCCGAGTAACCTTCAAACTATGAGTGCAGAAAATGTAACAGGTCAGTTTAACGCTTTGCAAATGGCAAGCCAACAAAATATACAGCAAGCAGAAATGCAACAACAACAGATTGCGGCACTTGCTCAACAAAGTATGATGGGTGGTGCTCTGAACGCAGCATTGCAAGACGAAGGATTCATGAATAAAGTCAGCGGCAGTGCTGGTTCATTCATGGGTAAAATGATGGGTATGAGGTGATATTATGATAGATAGACCAATGATAGGATTTGCAAGTAGCACTATGGCTATATTTGCGCCAAAGAAAAGTGTGATTGTTGATATGGTAATGGTACAGTTGTTGTCAGTAATTGTCACACTAGGATTGATTATGCTAACAGGATCTAGTAGTTTGGATAGTGATACTATGGCGTATCTAGTCGCTGGTCTTTTTGGGGCCTTCTTTATGCTCGGTAGTGTCTACTCCCGCATCTCTAATGTTTGACTTACCGACATGACGACCCCATTTTTTGAGTGGACACTCACTTGATGATAGTGAAACCTTTACTCTCATTTGGCAACCGCATTCCGTGCATCGATTGCTCCTGTGTTCCCAACTAGGACATACCTTACAAATGTCCATTCGCAAATCTTTCACATCTTCAGGGACAAACCTTCTCAAGAATAAGTCTCTACCTGCCCTTGTAAGTCCTTTTGCAGTTTCTATAGACACTGGTACACCCATGATTCTAGGCTTTGCACGGGGTAATCTCATCGAATCTCCGTCAATCTCATTCTACAAAACCATTATCCATAGTGTTTGCTTGGCACTCTGTATGGGAGGCGAGCGTCAGACAAAGAGATCTTGTCCTCTGTGTCAACATGAAGAGAGAGATTTCTACGAAAGCGGTCTTGCTGACGGCTCAATAGAACCTAGACTTTTGGACAAAGATATGGGTTGGAGAACCAACACAACTGAACGACATGTAAGAAATCACATGGGTAGTTTCAGCGACTCTGCTAACCACACTTGCATTGTCTGTACTAGTGACAATCGTAGAGCATACGAAGTCGCATATTTTGAAGATGAAACTACTACTGAAGAAATAGCAGCCGAGTTGGATTGTAGCGAAGAGTTAGTCTACAAGCACATGAAGAACCACTTCCAACCACTTGTCAAGCGAAGTGCCACTGCAGTTGTAGCAGTGAAGGTCGGAG
>Ga0208162_1001320_pt1 | contig 13041 bp, 13 predicted proteins | sample CB_VirMetaG_4_FD_184539 | JGI IMG/M metagenome (GOLD analysis project Ga0208162, IMG submission 184539) | Freshwater to marine saline gradient viral communities from Chesapeake Bay - CB_1508_1M Viral MetaG (SPAdes) (version 4) | ecosystem: Environmental > Aquatic > Marine > Coastal | place: USA... | reverse complement strand
AATTGCGCTATTCTTGCCGCATTGTTTGTAGCGGTTAACTTAAAAGCATCGTTTTTACCACTTGGGCTAATTCCAGCATTAGGAGTTACTGTAAGAGTTGTAATTGAATTAAAATTCTCTATATCTTGAGAATGTGTTACCAAATTAGTCCTCTCTGGTTCTAACAACAAAGCTGGTTGAGCACCATCGCTATAATCTAATCTTGGAATATCAGTGTCGTCTGTTATTTCTTGGATTGATACGTTGTCTATTGTAAATTCAGCACTATTTCCACCCAATAATCCAAAACCTATAGCTATAGATTCTGTAGCGGTAAAAGTTCCTTCATTTAAACCCTCTACTATAGGACTTTTAATCGAAGTATACGAACCTGGTCTTTCTGTAAAATTTGCGTTTATAGTAGTTCCACTAATTTTTTCTACATTAAAAGAATATCTGTATTTTTTATTAGCAGTAAGAATATTGTTTGTTGTGTAGAACCCGCCAGAAGTAGCGTTATTGAATTTTGCTTTTAAATTTCCATTTATTTCTGTTATTGAAGTGTTTGTGCTAAACGTCCAGTTCTCTCCTACTTCTTTTACAGATACGTTACTTACTGTACCAGTAAAATCACTAAAAGCAAAATAAAACCTATTTACCCCAGAAGTGTATTTTATGTAAAAAACGTAGTCTCCGTCTTCTAACTGTTGTGTTGTATATTGATTACCTACACTTAGTTTAAAACTTCCTCCAGTTACATTTGATAAACTAAAAGAAACCTTATAGATTTTACCTACAGTTATATTTCTGCTTGTTAACTGAACTTGCGTACCTACGGAAACAGCTGAAGTTGCTGTAATAACGCCATTTTCTTCTATTACTGTTCCAGATGTGGGACTTGAACTGAAATTAGCATCATAATCCTCTACTGGAGCAAGTTCATTTCCTACATCTCCAAAGTCCCTATTCTGCACTAACTCATCCCCGATAACCTGTACATCTTTTATGTACCCGTCAGGACCTACACGAGTTGCAGCTGATGACCTTTCAAAATCAAAATCACCATTTGATATAAGTTGAACTGACACGTTGTCTATTTCTGCTTCCCCAACGCCTCTAATAGCAAATCCTAGAGTAGTGCTTGATTGAGCTTTAAGCGTAAAAGTATATTCTCCAGGCGAATTTAATAATTCTGAGGCGGGACTATTACCCATATATATCTGAACAAAATTAGAAGCGTCTGCTGAAATAACCTTTATTTTTACTTTGTAAGTTTTACTTGCTTCAAGAATATCCTGTGACAAGTAAGACGCTGTTCCGCCAGTATGTATTGCTTTACCTTCCGATATTGACCAGCCAGTTCCTTTAGTCCAATCACTATCTTGGTCAAAAACTCCATTAGCGACTAAATTAGGTCCAGTATGTTGTATAGGCAGTAAACTATGAACTGTACCAGAAAAGTCTGTTTCTGATGTACTTATACCTCCGTCATAAACTGACGGTATCATAGCTAATCCTATTTTATCTTTTATTGTAGCCATTTATACTTCTACGTTTAATGATTCTATAATTGCCTCTGCGTTATCTAACTCTTCAATAACAGCTCCTGTTGCTCTTTGTTGAAGTGCATAACTATATAGTGGCGTATTGGTGTTGTCTTTGATTGTTGTATCGGTGACTGTAACACCCCTTTGTTTTCTTTCATCTTCAATATAAACACTAACAGTAAGTGTACCATCGTTTAGAGATGATATGTCGATGTTTGATATTGTAACTTCTGTTGCTGTGATTGTAGCACTACCAGAAACTTCATTTGCTCCATCTGATATTACATAATAAAGCTTATCTGTAGCCTCTGTTCTCAAAATATTTATTTCAGCTACTGTATCTACATAATCAGCCGTAAAAGCAACGTCGTAATCTTTTGGAGCGTATTTAGTAAGTAGCCTAAGTTCTGCGTCATTTAAAGCTTCAGTGTATACTTTTAATTGTTTCGTTTTACTATAGAAATCAAGTGTCCCATCACCTATATCATAGCTCAATGTCTTTAACCCAATAGGCATTGTTGTAGCAGTACTTGTATATACCTCAACCCCATTAATCCATAACGCTATATCTCCAGATTTATACTTAGCCGCTATTCTATTAAAGGATTGTATATTACTTAAAACAGCACTATTACTTACTATTGCAACACCACCATTTCTTATTTGGAAGTAATAAGTGTCTCCATAGAATCCAACGCTAACTCTGTTATTTGTAGTGCCATTTGAAATACTAATGATTTTATATCTCGCATCATCAGCAAGTGCAGCTATCTCCGCATACAAAACCCCTTCATCGTCATTAAAATCCCCTACGTTTCCAGAGTTGTTTGCTGTTTCAGCTGCCCTAGTTTCTATTGTTCCGTTTGTAGGAATGTATGAAGTGGCATAAGAGCCTTCTTCTATTTGAGCACCCCATAAATAAAACTCTCTATTATCGCTTGTTTGGTTGAGGTAATATAAATAAGTATCTGTTTCCAAAAAAGCAACAGCAAGGCCACCATTACTTATAGCAGAAACCCATTCAGCAGTTAAAGTTATTTTATACCATCCGTTGCCAAATAATTCATAACTTGCACTTCCATTAGTAACACTTCCGTTGTACAAATAATCTTTAAAAGTGCTGTTTTCGAAATCAAAAGTTGTTCTCATTCTCTCTACAGAAGAACCAAAAGCTATTGCAAAATATCGAGCATTGTTTTTGGGCTTTACATATATTGAAAAAGTATTGTAACCAGATAGTGATATAGTGTACCCGCTTTTATAAAGAGAAGGTACTCCAGAATAAGTTGTTTCTGATAGAAGAGTTGCATCTTTTGATCCTGACGGAGATATAATGGAATTTGGTGTTCTATTGTAATAATTTACTTGATAATAAGTGTCTATTGAAAAACCTTCGCTTGAAGGCAATTTATTAGTCCTTGCTGGTTCTAAAAGTAAATGTGTCTCATCACTAACAACACCATCGACTATATCGTATGATATTCTTGGGGTTTCTTGCTCTACTTCTTTTATAGATACACTATCTATTGTTATAACTGGAGTTTCGCCACCCGAATTCGCAAAACCAAAATCAAGATTTGTGGCTGTAGCTCTGTAATATTGTGTGAAGGTTTCAAAAACATTGGCTTGAAAAAAAGAGCCTTTAATTCCAGAATCGTGAAAGGTCAAATCAGTTCTGTTAGATTTTGCAGTAATAATAATTTTATATACTTTACCCACAGTAAAAATTCCAGGCAATCTAATTTTAGTCCAAAAATTTGTCCTTGTTACAACAGCATAACCATTACTATCCCAAGATAAATCAGAGTCGCTATAAGCAAACCACCCAGTTGTGCCAGTATCAAATCCTCCATTAGTAACTAACTCATCTCCAAATCCAGAATATTGTATATACCCATCACTATTTATAATAGTCCCTTCTGAAGCTCTTGAAAAATCAAAAGAGCGTTCAAAGAATTTATCACGATCTTTTCTAAACGCAAACAGCTTGTCTTCTTTCACAGCCCATTGGCCGTCTCCGAGCTCTATACTTCTTTTATCTAAACTCATAATATTGTATAACCGTTATTGTTAGCCAAATCTTCAAATGAAGATGCATGTAATGGCGTTGGTGATGTTAATCTCTCTAATTCGTGGTCTTCTAATACTTCTGGGAAGTATGTTAATGCTTTAATTTTTGCTTTTGTATTATAAGCACTACTTGTCGGATACTTAAATTCTATAGTGTTAAGACCTGTAGGTGCTGCTCCAGAGGTGTCTGTTGCTATTAAAGACCCGTTTACAAATGCTTTAAACTCATTAGTTTTATAAGTAGCTGCTACTTTTATGACATTTGAATTTGCGGTTATGGATTCATAAGTTCCACAGTTTATTGAAGCAACTTGTCCTCCTCCAGAATTAACATAGATAGATAGATTTGCACCTCCATTTATAAGATAAATCCATATAGCTTCTCCCGATGTCCCGTCTGACAAAGCTACCATTTGTAAATCTTTTTCTGGTTCGTATTCTAAATACAAAGTACCCTCACTATCATTAAATGTATCAGCATCTCCTCCTCCAATACATATATCAGCATTCCTTGTTTCTATTCCACCATTGGTTGGGATATACGATGTAGCATAAGAACCTTGTTCTACTTGATACCCAAATAAATAAAATCCAGAAGTGCCGTCTCCAGTAATGACTCCAAAATTCATTTGAATAGTAGCGTTTGTTGCTCCAGAACCAGCAGTTCTTGTCATAGAAACTCTATACCAGCCATCTTCAAATTCTTGTATTTCAGCAGTTCCGCTATTTACAACACCGTTTAAAATATCTATATTAGCGGCAAAACCACTTAAACCATCAGAGGCATTTACAGGAATGTTTTGTTTACCAGCGTATTTAATAAAAAAACTATAAGTGTACGTTTGTCCTCCAGAAATAGCAGCACCATTAGAGTTAATTATATGCGACGCGGTATTTGTTTTTTCTGTAAATAAAGTAGCATTGTTTTCTCCATCTGGAGAAGCTTGATTAGGTGTAACTGTGTAATATACTGTATTCCCACTATATGAATTGGCATTAGCAATCAAATTAGTCCTTTCAGGCTCTAACAATAAAGAAGGGTTATTCGGGTCTGTATAGTCTATACGTGGTGTATCGTTAGATATTTGTTTTAATGATATGTCAGTTATCTCAAAACTTGTTGTTCCGTTTACTGAAAAATAAAGATTGTCAATAGAAGCTGCTGATGGATACGTAACTATCTCTGAATATGTACCCGATTCATTTCTGTAAGCTTGTTGAGAGCCATTACTACCCCCTAATAAGGTTCTTACGCCAGCACCAGCACTTGTAATACTGTTTATAGTATATGTTATTAGGTATGTTTCGTTGTTTTCTATGTCTACTGGTATAGATGTGTTTGTTGTAAGATTTGTAGCAGTTAATGTTTCTGTGTTTGAATCATAAACCGCTCCGTTTGTCCAATTAGTAGAAGTTGCTAACTCTTCTCCTATGCCTACATACTCTATAAGTCCATCTTCATTCACCCTTGTTGCTTGAGTCCCCCTTTCAAACTCAAAGTCTGCATTTGAAGGTTTTATGTTATATAACTTACCGTCTTTATATCTACTTGGGATATTAACCAGTGAAGCTTTATCGTATAGTAATTGTCCCATATTAAAATAATTCGTTTAATCTATCTTCCACATGACCGTCTTCATAAGTATCCCCAAGCATTGTGGCTTTTAATTTATTGTTTTGTAATACAACGTCGATGTCTGATGATGTTATGTATTCAAGTTCAGCGTTTGACAAGGCTTCATTGAAGTATAATACAGAGCGCACTTTAGCTTCAAGAGGTTCACTAGAAAATGTGTCAAAAGAAATGTCTTTTAAGTTGTTCGCGCTAAATCCCGTAAATCCAATAATACCCCCAAACTCTTGTTTTCCGTTGACCCATATAGAAGACTCTTCAACGCTATATTTTATCGCTAATTTTATTGGATTTGACAAATCATAGTTTATTGTTCTGTTGATGTCTAAATTACCATTGTTATATATAAAAAACTGTATTGTGTTTGATGAATAATTAAGTTTTAATGTAACTAAATTTACAGAAGGCGTTTGATTACCTCTTATTGATATAACTCCAGAGTCGTTAGAGTTATTTAATGAAAGTGTTTCTATAAACAAAACCCCTTCACTATTATTAAATATCGTAGAATCCCCAGCGTTATTGCAAATATCAGCTAATCGTGTTACTGTAGTGTTTGGTGTTGTGTTTTCAATGTAACTTGTAACGTAATCTCCTATTTCAACTTGAAATCCCCAAAACTCAAGATAGTTGCCTACAGCGCTTGGCGCTCCTCCAAAACCAGCAGTTGCTGAATCGGATAAATATAATCTAAAACTTCCAGCACTTGAAGTTACGTTGTCAAATACCGCAATTAAACGAAGCCAATCTCCATAATCTTTTACTGAAGCACTTGTAGTAGACCCTTCTAAAGTAACTGTCCCACTTGTTAAATCAAAATTAGCAAAATGGTTACCACTACCAGCTTGTATTAATTGCGCATAATCTCCAACTCCTTTTTTTACAAAAACACTACACGCTTGAGTTCCTATAGTTGTTAAAGGACTTGTCCTTATATAGCTTGCGCCAGTAGATGTAGACTCTAATTTTATTGAATCCTTTTTTCCGCTTGGACTTATTCCGTAGTTATAAGCAGTTGAAGCTGAAGAGGAAGTTACAAAGTCTCCGTTTTCAAAAGCCGTATTAATCCTCTCTGGTTCTAACAACAAAGTAGGACATCCATCTGAATAGTCTAATCTTGGGATGTCTGTATCGTCTGTTACTTCTACTACTGATATGTTGTCTATTGAGCCTTGAAAAGTTCCGTTAGCTTGTATATATAAAGTTGTGTTTGTTGCTGAAGAAGGTGCTTCGTAATAATGTACATAGTCTCCATTAGCGACTGCTAATGCATAAGAACCTATACCATTAATAGTTGGATAAACACCTACTCCTCCCGAAACATAATCTGATATAGTAAATTTTATTTTATATTTTTTATTGGCAGGTGAAATAATTGTGCCAGATTGATTTAAATAAGTTGTAGTAGTTTGAGTTCCATCACAAACCGCTTTACCATCTCCCATAGACCAACCATCTCCAAATGTCCAATTCTGTCCTACTCTTTGAACGTTTATTGAATTTAAAGTAAAACTATCCGAAAGAGTTGTAGGCGAAAAAAGTCTTGTAATTACGCCATCAACACCGCTTACTTTAGCATAAAAAGTAGTTATGCCATCAGAAAAGTCTGTATAATTAAAAAGAATAGTTTGAGCATTACCGCTTGAAAATCTAAAATTCGCTACACCACTTGGAACAGAAACATCAATAGTAACCTTATAAATTTGACCAACAACAACGCTAAATGCTGGATGTTGAATGTACCCAGCCGTTACATCATCAAACACCCATTTATTGTTTACTAAAGACCAACCACCACTACCATAGAATAGGTCAGAATAAGTAATCAGTTCACTCCCTATATCTCCAAAGTCTCCGTTTTGTACTAACTCATCACCTATTATTTGTACGCTTTCTATATAACCTTGTGAGTTTACTCTTGTAGCATCTGAACCTCTTGAGAAGTCAAAGTCTCCGTCTGTGATTCTTACTAACGAAACATTATCAATGTAAAAATTCCCAATAACACTCCCACAATCAAAAACAATAGTATTTGAAGTTGAAGTACCATCAAATGTGATTTCAATAGAACCATCTTGAGTAAATTCTTGCAAACCTAAATTACCAGAAGAAGCGTAAACTCTTACTCTTGTCGCGGTATCTAATTCTATGTCGGCTTTTAACTTGTAGTAAGAGCCGTTATCTAAAACTAAAGATTGTTTCGCTCCATCAAAAGCAGTTGCAGCCTCTATATATAGTTTTCCATTTACAACGCTAATTTGAGTAGCTGCATCTCCGTGAGGAAGCCAGTCTGTAGTACCATCAGAAAAATCCCCGTTAGTTACTAAGTTGTCGCTTGTTGTCTGTGCGGGTAAAACACTATATACTTTGCCTAAAAAACCACCAGTATTACCTTCGTCTGCTGCTCCTTTATAGGCAGAAGGAACCATCGCTAGTCCCGTCTTATCTAAAAGTTTTTCATCATAAACTACACTCATATTGTCTCCTCCTTCTCTTTTAGAACATTAGTCTGTAATTTTAGGCATACCTTACCCTCTACGGTAGCACCGTCGGATTTAACCCTGGACAAAAACTTAGTTACAAATGTTCTCGCAAGGCCGCCTTTGACATTATTGAGTCCTAATCCTAACATAGCTCTTATCTTATATAAGCGATAACTGTACCTGAAGTTACAGTAACTGCTGAGAAGTCTCCGTATATCGAAGTCCCTGCGTCAAGAGTTAAGCTCGTGATCGAAGCGTCTCCACCTGCAGCATCACTTGTAGCACTAATAACAGCGTCCGCAATAACCTGCAAAGCACCGAAACTTTCTCCCGCAACAGAAGTTTCTCCTGCAGTTAAGACCCTTAGTCCGTAACCGCCAAAAGACAAGTTCTGAAACGTCTGTACATTGTATAAATTCTTTGACATAATTTACTTTTTAATTATTTCTTTTTTCCGCCACCTCTGGCTCTATTTGTTGATTGTTTTTCTAATACTAATTTTCCGTTTATGTGAGAGCAATCCATCTTATCTCCTTTCTTAGAGCTTGAGTTGTTTCTATTGAACTTGTTGCACTCTACTCTTTTTCTAACCGCCTCCTTCGTCTTTTGCGCCTTTGCAGAAGACCTTCTGTGTTTGACCCTAGCTTTAGGGTTATCTCTGTAATATTTCGCCGTTCTACTAAGACCCATATCAATACTTCCCTTGTTTTGACTTAGGACTTGACTTCGTGGATCCACCTTTACCAGCCCACAAATGCTTACAAGCCCAATAGCGAGCCGTAAGCTTGTTTGTAGCTGTAGAACACTTGTGTCTTGCTTTAAAGCTTTTACGAGCCGCCGCAGAGTAATTATGACCATATCCTTTAGCTCCGAAATGAATTAACTTTTCTTTGCCTCCAGAACACGCCTTAACCATCTTCTTTTTACCTGCTCTATCTGAAGCAACAACTTTGTTGCATTTCATTTTACTTTTATCAGCCATCTATTACTTTTCTTTTTTCTGAATCACCAGCCAATTACTGCTATGGCCAAGTAATGTTATACCATCATACGGACGATCCATGGTGTAATTTCCGTTACCATCGATTGTAGCACCACCTTGTGTAGCTAGTGTTACATCTTTAGTATTTGAAATCGTTCCGTCTGTTTTAAATCTTAATATAATACCTTCTTCAACTACAGGAAGCGTTATCGTGTGTGTTCCGTTGTCTCCAGTAAATGTAATAACATTGAAGTGGTTTGAACCTGTAACTGTTGACGCACCACCAGCAGAAGCTGTAATGTCGTTAACTACGACTTTCATTTTACCAGAAACCGTGATGTCTCCAGTTGTTTTGATGTATTCAGCTAAGTCAGCAACTGTAAAGTTTTTAGTCACTCCATTGTCCGCACCAGGAGACCCATCCGTTCCGATGACTTTATCGTCAGGATGAATACTTTGGTCATTTGTATATGAACTAATGTTAGCCATTATCGTCTAGTATAATTTCTAGTTACCTTGCCCTTTTTTGTGTTTGACACAAACTGTTTTTTTGCACCCTCCTTTTTCTTCTTTTTTGCGGTTGCCGCACGTTCTGCACGTGACATAGCCCTCGCTTTGGCTAGCGGAAGACACCTGTCTGGGTTTTTCTTGTCCTTGCTCGTTCCACACGCCCCAAGGATAGAACCGTTCGTCCCTATCCTCACCCATTTTTCTTCTCTCCATTTCTTGAGCTCACCCATTAATAGTTGTTTTTGCTCTTAACCTTCTTGCCTGTTTTCTTAGCATAAGCTTTTGCTTTCTTTTTTCCTTCCGCTGTGTATGCAAACTTCTTTTTTCCTACTTGTGGCATCTTACTTTCTTTTTTGAGTTTTTCTTAGTTTTTTAAAATCCGCTCCAGTTATTGCATTGTATGGCTTAGCTGCTCTTGCAATGCGCTGTTGAGATGGAGTAAGTTTCTTTTTAGCTTTCATTTCTTCTTTCTTTTTGCAGACTTAGCGTAATTTGGGTCTTTGCAATATTTAGACGCAGCCATATTTGCGTATGCACTAGGATAACGATCAAAAGTTCTTTTAGCCCAAGCTATACCTGACGGGCAAATCTTATTTTTTCTTTTTTCTTTTGCCATACACGTTTTTTCGTGTCTTTTTCTTGCTGTGTTTACAGCCGCAAGACTTACTTTTATTCATGATAACAAAGATAAATAAAAAATGTTTCCTTATTTTTACGTCCATGGTCATCAAAACCTATAAACGCGGAGCCGATAAAATAATCAAGCAACCTAAAGAACGCGATTATAACTTCTTGAAGTACTTGCGAGTTGTTCGATACTACATCAAAACTAAGTATGAAATAAGTCTAGGGGAGCTTGATATGCTGTTATACCTTTATGACATGCCGTATTTTAAAAAAGATGACTTCAATTACTACGGAAATACGATGTCTTGGGATAAGAAGCGTTTTTATGACATGAAAGAAAAGGGTTTGATTAAAGAATGGAGGCCAGGGGGTAAGCGGTTAAGTAGAGCTCGACTGTACGAGTTGTCACATAAGGCTAAAATCATTTGTTCTTTGACTTACAAGAAGCTTATGTCAGAAGAACCGATTTCTGAAGACCCTCGTTCTAACCCGCTATTCAAGTCAGAATCGTATATGGATAAGGTTTACAAGAACGTCATCAAGAAGATGAACGCTAACAATCGTCCAGATGCATAGCCATCGCTTTTTTGATAAGCTTATAATTTCGAACTGAGCACATTTCTTTGACTCTTCTTACGGTTATCTTTTTATTTTCCTGACAAAGCTTATCTACTGCATCTAAAACACGATCTGTTTCGACATCGTGCTTTATTTTTTCGTTTAGTACTTTAATAAGATGTTTCGTTTTTTCTGTAAGACTCTGATTTACAATGTGTTTCGTTTTATCAGTAAGTTCTGCTATTTTACTGATTGTAATTTTTATCTTATTTTCAGCCATATCTTCAATAACAGCGATGAGGTCTTGTTCAGAAAGTCTTGGCTTGGTTCCTATCAGTTGTCCTACGATTTTCATTTTCTCTGACTTTGACATTCTTTTGCTTGGGTTGAATACTACTTTGCGCAGTTTTGGACAGTAGGGCACTTTTCTTTTATTACATACAGCCTCGACCATTGCTTCGACTCTATCTTGACCATAAGTTCGTATGGTATGTCCACTTGATCGTTCTGAGAGTTGCACAAAGAGTCTTTTCATGTGCTCTACTTCGTACTCTGGGTTCAGGTATATAAATTTTTCCGCCACGTATTCAAGCTCTGCGAAGGAGTTTATTTTGCGTGAGGTTCTATAGAGCCGATAAAATCTCACCCCCTCAGGAAAAAACAGATAAGGCTCTCCTGAGAAGGGGAAGTAAGACTCCATAATGATTTTATGTGCGTTATAGTTAAATAACGGAATTAGCATCGCCTAGGGTTACTACGACATCTCCTTCTCGAATAGCGATGTACTTTTCACCTCTAAGGCGTATTTTAGAACCCGCCACCTTATCAAAGTATATTCTATCTCCAACCTCAACGGATTTCACCAAATCTCCTACGGATATGACGGTTCCTTCAATGTATCTTATGTTTTGGTCAGAGCCTTCGGATATGATTAGTCCAAGGCTATTTTTTTGCACGACTTCTTTATCTGTGACGATAATATAATTACCTATTGCTTTCATTACGGGGTTCTCTTTTGTTTGAAATTACACAAGATGTTGTTAAAATAGTTGCTGCCACAGACTTTGCATTAAGAACTGCATTGGTAGTAACTTTGAGTGGATCGACTATTCCTCTATCGAACATACAACACAGATTTCCTGTGAGTATATCGAACCCCCAAGAGTTTGACCTTGATGCTTTGATAGAGTCTATTATGTCATAGTCATAACCAGAGTTGTAAAGCATTACTTCCATTGGTGCGGTCAGAGATTCGAGTATAATACTCCTACCGATTAAAAAGTCCTGTCCAACGCCCTTAGGTTCTTTCTTAAGCTTTTTAAGGGTTTGAATTAGTGCAGAGCCTCCTCCAGAGACAATTCCTTGCTCTAGGGCTGCTTTTGTGGCGTGAATAGAGTCATCTACTCTATCTTTCTTTTCTTTAAGTTCTACTTCAGAATGACCAGCTACTTTTATCGATGCTACTCCTCCGCTTAGTTTTGACAACCGATCTTCGTAGTGGTACCTTTCGATTTTTTTTGCTGTCTTGATTTTTTCCTCAAGCCACTCTATGAGTTCTTGTCGTTCCGATTCCATCTGTGAAGAACTTTCACCTTCTTCTGATTCGTCAAAAATTAAAATGGTTTCGTTTATATCGGATATCATTTGTTTACAAGAACCCAAATAAGTAGCGTTGATGTTTTGGGTTGAGTCACCAGAGGTCTCTGAGATGACTTTTGCGCCTGTCATTAGTGCCAGGTCTTGCAGTAGTTCAAATTTATTTAGCCCAATTCCTTCTGGAGTAATGAAATTAGCTGTTAGGTTTTTCTTATTGATATTTTGTGTGATAAAGAGTTTAACCCTATCGTCGAGTTCTGAAATAATCAAAAGCGGTCTTTTCATTTTAATTGACGCTTCAAAGGCAAAATGCAATCGCTCATGCATATCAATTTTGAAATCGGACAATACAATCAACGGATTGTTATACTCAACGTTATTCGCCCTCATGTTGTTTACTGAAAACGGAGTTCCATATCCTCTTTTGATACGAGTACCCTTAACGACGTCTATGTAGTCTTCTCCTGTCAAAGAGTCCTCCATGGTGACTACTCCGTTCTTTCCGACCTTACGATAGGCCTCTGCAATAATTTCTCCAAGGTAATTGTCTCCATTGGCTGATATGGTTGCTACTTGCTGTAAGCTTTCGTCAGATACATCTCTGGAGAGCCCTTTGAGTATCTCAACGACTTGTTCTGCCGTAGCGTCCATACCCTTTTTAACTTGATGTACGTTTTTTATTTTTTTCTTATTCTTGACTATTTCCTCTATCATAGACATTGCAATCGCACAGGAAGTAGTTGTCCCGTCTCCTGCTTCATCTGCTGTCTTTCTAGAAGCCTGTCTTAAGATAGACACCCCTAAGTTCTCTACTGGGTCAGATAGTATGATGCTGTTTGCTACTGTAACTCCATCTTTTGTTACATGTGGATTACCAAACTGGTCCTCGATGATAACCGTTTGTCCATTTGCCCCCAAGGTTGAGGTTACTGCTTGAGATAATTTCTCACACCCCTTAACTAGTTTTGGTATTGATTCATCTTTAAAATCAATTTTTTTTTCAATCATTGTATTTAATTTAAATTTTTTTTGTTTTTTATATATATATATATATCT
>Ga0208162_1001319_pt1 | contig 13045 bp, 27 predicted proteins | sample CB_VirMetaG_4_FD_184539 | JGI IMG/M metagenome (GOLD analysis project Ga0208162, IMG submission 184539) | Freshwater to marine saline gradient viral communities from Chesapeake Bay - CB_1508_1M Viral MetaG (SPAdes) (version 4) | ecosystem: Environmental > Aquatic > Marine > Coastal | place: USA... | reverse complement strand
AACTAAATTACAAAGACAAAGCCCAAATTAATTTTATTGAAGGGATGAAAGCAATATCATGAGTTTTAACCAAGTATTTGCAGATTACTACCAAAAATTATGTCTTATTGTTAATGAGCAACCAGGAGTTATGCAAGCAAAAACTATGATGGAATATTTACTCGAAGAAATAGGTGATGAGGAACTGATTTTAAAGGGAATAAAGGCAGCCAGCCAAATTAAAAACAAAAAAGTTCGAGTCTATACGGATAAGCAAGGGCATATCAGCGAAGTACCAAGGCTACCAACCGCCGTTGAAATTGCAGAAATTTGTAATGACCTAAAAGAAGACTATTACCGAGATAAAGAACAGCAAAATGCCATGAGGCTTTTAAGTGAACCAAAAGAAATTACAAAGCAAGCCGCGGCTAATGGCCAGTTAGCATGCAGTTTAGTGGCTTGGTTTAAGTGTTGCCCCGATAAGGTATATTCCTTGATTAACTCAGGGGCACTTGTGGCCAACAAATTATTGGCCGAACAAAATATGTTTGAGGCAATGGGGACCAAAAACATATACGCAAAAAAACGACAAGAACAGATGAAACAGTACATACAGACGCACTACGAATCCATAATAGAATTATGCAAAAAGGAGGAGCCTATAAGTTCTTAATAAAAAAACAAAAAACAAAGGAGTAAAAAATGGATTTTGATTTTGATAATTTAGTGGTAACGGTACAAAAAAAAGAATATGAAAAAATAAAGCCCGGTTTACATAACGCAATTTGTGTTGGGGTATGGAATGTTGGTGTGCAAAAAATTAAGTTTAAAGACGAAATTAAGTACAAACAACAAGTGGTTATAGGGTTTGAGGTTGAGCAACGTAATAGCGAAACAAAGCTGCCAATGTTTCATCCCCAAGTATACAATATGAGTTTGCATGAAAAAAGCAATTTAAGCAGTGTAATTGAATCTTGGATGGCTAAAAGATTAAGCAAAGAGGAGCGTTCAAGATTTGATTTAACACAATTAATTGGCAAAAAGGCAACATTAAATATTATTTACAACGAAGATTACGTAAATATCTCCTCTATTCTTCCAGCACAAGATAGTAATCAAATTAAATCAGAGGACGTGCTACAAGGGGAGGTTCCTACTCGAGTTAAAAATCTTCGTGCAAAGGCGGTTATAAATGACAATGAGCCACAAATTAATATTGATGACGTTAAACCTCTTAAAGACTTGGAGAAGAAGCCAGAGGCTGAAAACACTGAAAAGTCACCATTTTAACTATGAGTACGCAAAAGAACATTGGAACAATCCACACCTACTTTGTAGATAAGGGTTATGGATTTATACGACATAGAGAAAAGGGAGCAATTTATGATAGTGAGAAGTTTTTTCATTGCAATCAGTGCGTTAGTGGCTTTGTGCCTGTGGAAGGGAAAGAGGTGGCCTTCAATCTAGTGCACAACAAAGACAATAGAATTATGGCCGTTGAGGTAGAAGATGCCCCTGAAAAAAGATAGTTTTACAGAATATCAAGGGAAGTCTTTTGTCTATAACCCTAGAGGTACCACAACTAAGTATTCAGCAACTTTTAAACGCATAGTTGAAGAAAAAGGGAAACTATTGTGTGAGCTAAAATTAGCAAATGTTGGCATGGTTAAAGCTGAGGCGACCAATGATTTGCTTAAACAAATAAAGAGTAGGAGCCAATTTTTATGATTATTATGGGGATTGATCCTGGCGTTAAAGGGGCATTTTGTGCGATGCCCCAATCTAACCCAGAAATACACAATGTGGTCATTACTGAGTTTAAGAATTTAACAGACAACGAAATCATATTGGCAATTAAAGAAATTATGCCGGATGTTGTTTATCTTGAATCGGTATTTCGAGTGGATAAACTTGTGGCGCACCGAGGTTTTTTGCGTGGGGTATGCATTACATTTAATATCCCAGTTCACGATGTGCGACCACAAGAATGGAAATCAGAATTAAAAATACCACAAATGAAATGTTTGAGTAATGCACAGCGTAGAAAAGACGAGCTTAATTGCGTCAATAACTTGTACCCATTTCTTGAAGATGCAAATAGAGATAATGCCGCCTCAGTATGCATTGCAGAATACGGAAGAAGAAAATTTAAGTGAGGTAAAAGATGGAAGAAAATAAAGACGTAGTAAAGCCTAAACATTACACCAATCAATTAATTGAAACTATTCATATATTGGATGATTTAAATTTACCACGAAACTTAGAAAGAGCTGTTGAATACAGCATGCGTGCAAATCGTAAAAACGGTGAACAAGACCTGTTAAAGGCGTTGTGGTACTTAATTCGCCATCTAATTATATATTACGGGACATCCCCATTTCGATTATATGAGGTTGCCCAACAAAGTGTAAAAACGGCTAATGAATATTTAGAGCTAAAGGAGCAGAAACAATGAAAGATATTTTAGATAGATTAATCGGTGCAGGTAAAACAAATAGTATCGAGGGCGCACTAATATTAACAATACTATTTGGCGACAAAATCCCAGGCGAAATTGTTAATGAAATTGTAATTATTATTGGTTCACTACTAGCGATTTACAAGTTCTATGCGAAAAAAGGTTAAAGATTGCGTGCTGAATATAGAAATTACAGCCAAAAATCGTAAACATATGATGCAAAAAGCCTTAATGATCTTGCAAAAAATTGTTTTAGGTGATGACGAGGCTAGTACTCAGAATTGGAGGTTTAATGTCAAGTACGAGCATAGAAGCTAGGTTTACCCCCAACTACTATTACACCATCAATGATTATGTGGTTGTGTACATCAATTACGCGTCAGTTAATCAAATTAATTACTACTTTTTTGCGTCAATTAACACTAAAAGTTATCACACATTTCTTGCGTGGCAAGAAGCAAGTAAAACTGATCCTAAGAACAGAACAAAGGTACAACAGGATTTGCTAGATACTTATAAATTACGACGGGTAAAAATAGAAACAAAAGAAATTAAAAACATGGATGTAAGAAAAGTAGAGGGGCAACCAAAGCCAATAAAAGCAGATAATAAACGATATCAAAGCAATAAATATGATGACTGGATTAATGGAGGTTTAGGATTATGAATTTTGGGGAGATAATGCCAATATTAGGGAAGGCGATCCAAGGGAATATTGGTGGCGCACTTCATGTGGCCATGGAAGCACTAGGATTGCCTATTATTGATAACGAGGAAAAGAATAAAAAGGCATTTAATCATGCAAAAGAGCGTTTAACCCCAGAGCAAATACTTAGCCTTAAAAAAGCTGAGGCGGAATATAAGGCCAAGATTAAGCAAATGGACCTTGATCTGGAACAAATATTAAGTGACGATCGTAATTCTGCAAGGCAACGAGAGATGGCCCTCAAAGACAGAACCCCCAAGATTATTGGGTATCTAATTATGGGGGGATTTTTTTCATTGCTTATTGGATTAATGGTCTTTGATGTACCAGAAAAAAATAGTCAGGTCCTTAATGTTATGTTGGGAGCCTTGGGAACCATGGCTACGGCAGTTGCTAATTATTATTTTGGTTCATCGTCTGGGTCAAAGTCTAAAGACGAGAAAATCGCACAAATGAGGTACTAATGAAAATAACTAAAAACTTTTATTTGCAAGAATTTATCCCAATGGACATGTACAACGAATATGGTTCCCGGGCGGCTGGCGTTATGGATTACAGAATAATTCTAAGTGCCCAAGCATTACGTGATAACCTTGGGATTCCGTTATCCATTAATACATGGCATTCCTGTGGTGAACGGTACGAGAGTGGATTACGTGTAATGGGGATGACCAATTATAGGCCATTATCACAACATACCTATGGGCGAGCCGTAGATATTGTAAGTAATAAGATGCCAGCTCAAGAAATGCGTGAACACATATTACAGAACCGTGATCAATACCCATACATTACACGCATGGAAAACAACGTTACGTGGTTGCATATTGATATTAAAGATACGCAACAAGAAGACATTATTTTATTTAACCCGTAGGAGGACATTATGTTATTTATTCAAAAATTCAAAAAAAGCATGCAAGCAGACAAAACACAACACTTTATACTTGGGTTTGCGTTTGCAATTATTTTAATGGTGCTTGATTACAATTTCAGCCCATTATTCTTACAAGGTGAGCTTATTCCATTAATTGGCATAACTTTGTTAGGATTTGGGATAGAATTTGCTCAAAGTTTTACAAAAACAAGACATGTGGAGGCTAATGATGCGTACGCAACAATTGCCGGTGGCGTTCATGGTATTCTACTGTTTAAATTAATTATGGTGTTTTATGTATAATTATACTGGCGTTGTTAAAAAAGTAATTGATGGGGATACCTTTGATATCATGTTTGACCTGGGGTTTCATATTCAATATCAAACTCGGGTTAGACTCAATGGCATAGATGTGTATGAAACAACATTGCGTAACAATACTACCCCAGAACAAAAGAAGCTAGGTTTAAAAGCTAAAGAATTTTGTAATAAGACTTTACTGAATAAAAAGGTAATTGTAAAAACGCATAAGGATATTAAAGGCAAGTATGGTCGTTATCTTGTAGATATCCTTGTAGATGGGAATAATTTAGCAGAACTACTAATCGAAAATGGATATCGAAAACCCTAATATACAAGATTTAATACAAAAAATACTATCAAGTCTCAAACAGCCGCACGTTTTTAATGAAAAGAAAATGTTTCAATTAATGTGCGGCATCAACATGTATAGCAATAATAATTTTAGTCAATTGGTAGATTTGTATTACGGTAGCCCATTAAGTAAATATAACAATCTTAATCCGAGCAGAATTCGATTTATTAAGAGCCAAATACAATATGATATTACGCAAGAACCAGAGTATATTATTGATACAAATGCTAGATTAAACAAGTTATCTAAATGGGTTACTCATTACATGAAAATTTATTATAGAAAAAGAGGCCAGCTAGGAAGTTTAAAACCAATACTGCAAAAAATTAATGCAAATTTGGGGTATATATTGTATAGAATTTTACCCGAACAATAGTACTTGCATATTTTTTTTTATGTAAGTATGATTTATTCATAACGTAAAGGGAGTAAATTATGGGTAAATTGCCAATTATCTCTATTGCCAACCATAAGGGTGGTGTAGGGAAAACTACAATTGCATGCAATCTTAGTGCAGGGATATGCAGGCAAAAAAAGCATGATGGGAAAAATTATAAAGGGTTATTGATTGATTTAGACCCACAAGCCAACACTAGCCATACAATGGTTAAAGAGCCACAAGATGTAACCAATACAATACGTGATGCGCTTAATGGGGTATCAATGCAAGATTGCGTTTACCCAACGAAGCAAAAAAACTTGTATGTGTGCCCAAGTAATATCTATTTATTTCATGAAGAAATTAAAATGATTAATAGCCCGAGTAGTGCGCTATATTGCCAAAAAATATTAGAAAACAATAAAACTTTTTTAGATACATTTGATTTTGTATTAATTGATAGCCCACCAAATCTAGGCCCATTTATGATGAATGCAGTGTCTTGTTGTAATCATTATATAGTGCCAATACAAGCTGGTGGGATTTATAGCTTAGTGGGTTTAAATCTATTAGAAGACCGCATAAAAGACATTCAACATTTAACACAAAACGATATTAATTTACTTGGTTACGTATTAAATGAGTATGACGCAAGAACCAATGCAAGCAAGGAAATGTTAAGCCAGGTTAAACATTTTTATGGGGCCAAGGTGTTTGAAAGCGTAATTAGACGCAACACGAATTTACAACAATCACAAACATTAAAAAAGCCGGTGTTTAGTTTGGATGCCAATTGTAATGGAGCAATTGATTTTACCAGGTTAGCAAATGAAGTAATTCAAAAAATATGGAGGAAAACAAATGATAGATAAATATAGTACAAAAGAAGAAGTTATAGAAGCATTAAAGCAGAATGGGTGGGCGTTAAAATATGCTAGTGAGGAATTGAGGAATGATTGTGAGGTTGTCAAGGAAGCTGTTATGCAGGAGGGCTTGGCGTTGAGCTATGCTAGTGAGGAGTTGCAGAATGATCGTGAGGTAGTACTCGAAGCGGTAAAGAAGGATGGTCGTGTGTTGGTTTTAGTAAATAATATATTCAAGAATGATCGTGAGGTTGTGCTGGAGGCTGTTAGGCAGAGTGGGACTGCGTTGGCTTGGGCAAGTTATGAATTACAGGCTGATCGTGAGGTAGTACTCGAAGCGGTAAAGAAGGATGGTCGTGTGTTGGTTTTAGTAAATAATACATTCAAGAATGATCGTGAGGTTGTGCTGGAGGCTGTTAGGCAGAGTGGGACTGCGTTGGCTTGGGCAAGTTATGAATTACAGGCTGATCGTGAGGTGGTAATGGAAGCAGTGAAGCAGAATGACGAGGTTTTTTGTTATGCAAGTTACAAATTGCGAGATGATCGTAATGTGGTGCTGGAGGCTGTTAGGAATAATGGTCGTGTGCTGAAGTTTGTCAATAATACATTCAAGAATGATCGTGAGGTGGTTCTGGAGGCGGTCAACCAGAATGGGACTGCGTTGTATCATACAAGCTCAAAATTACAGTCTGATCGTGAGGTGGTTCTGAAAGCGGTTAGGCAGAGGGGGGCTGCGTTGTGTGGTGCAAGTGATAAATTACGTGCTGATCGTGCTGTGGTGCTGAAGGCTGTTAGGCAAGATGGGTGTGCGTTGAAATATGCCAGTGAAGAATTACAGGCTGATCGTGAGGTGGTGATGGAAGCTGTAAAGCAGGACGGGCGTTCGTTGCAGTATGCAAGTAATGAATTAAAACTTGAAATGGCTGAATGTTGGGTTAAGTGTATGGAGGAAAATAAATGAAAATTGAAATAAGGGAATTATATTGCGATGAAAAGATGATGGCAACACACACAAGCAGTGGGAAGATATGTTGTTGGTCATTTAATCCAAATACTAAGCAATCTTTAACATCTTATTATACAGATTGCACATTATCTGATGCGGTAACTAAATTTAAGAAAAAAATTAACGGAAGGATGAAAAACAAATGAATAAAGAATTATTAAACGACAATATAAACGAAATATTAGAGGGATTGAAAACGGCTATTCATACCGCAAATGCTGAATTGCCGGCTATTTTTGACGAGATTGTTAGATGGGGGATTATTAAATATAGCGTTTTGTCAATCATTTTCCTTGTGTGTACATTATTATGTGTTGGGGCAACAATATTTTTTATAAAAAACGATGAAGATCCTGCTGGTATTGCTATTCTGTCAATTCTATCATTAATACCTATATTTTTTATTATTTGGAGTTTTTTATACTTATGTTTTGTATATACAGCCCCAAAACTATACATCATTGACTATTTAAAGGATTTAATCTAATGAAAACTAAACACGAAATATACTACGATAAAGAAAAAACTAAGCCGGTAAAGAATTATAAAGTTGATAAATATGGCTATGCAATTCTCAATACAGGCAAGTTTTATATTTTTGGAGAAACAAAGGTGTATGCCTATGGCAATTCAGTTGTTCTTGCCTATAACAATACAGGAGTTGGGGCCTATGAAGATGCGATGGTTTTTGCTCAGAACAATTCAGAGGTTGTCGCGCTTGGTAATACAAAAGTTTATGCACATGGGAATACAAAGGTTATGGCCTTTGAAAATGCATGGGTTTGGGGCACTCGAAATGCAAAAATAATTGATAAACGAGAAAACACATGCCAAAACCCAACTTAAACTACTTTGTAGACCACCAAAACGTATCGAAAGATGTTGATATTAGCATGTTTTTTGAGGGACAAACCAGGGACAAACCAGGGACAAACCAGGGACAAACCGGAGACAAACCAGAGACAAACCGGGGACAAACCAGAGACAAACCAGAGACAAACCAGGGACAAACCGGGGACAAACCCACATACAATATTGACATTAGCATCGCTCAATTAAGGGGTGTTCAACGTCAAATTTTAATGTTTTTTTACGATAATTGCGTAACAAATAATTCTCTTAAAACCCAGCCTATGACATTAAACGAGATATCGCACGAATTGAGGCTAAAAAAGGAAACAGCAAAGAAAAGTATTCAACGGTTAATCGACAAAAAACTAATAAAAAGAGTACTGTATCAGTGTGGAAGGCGGTCATTTAGCATCTTTCAATTTAGTAAAGTTACAATAAATAAAATAAGGGACAAACCAGGGACAAATGAGGCCGCGCGTAGTAGTAGTATATTATATACTAATAAGTATAATACTAAAGATACTACTACTACTCCGCTGCGCTCCGTTAGCATGGTAAAAAGATTTCAGGAATCCGTCAATAGTAAAATTGAAATTGATATTAGCCCATTATCCGACATAAATTTAAACCACTCGCATATCCAACAATTACTTAAACTTGGTGTATGCAAAGACATCATCCAAGAAAGCATTAATGCATTTGCTTACGACCTACAAAACGGCTACCGCAAAAAAACAGATTTTAAAATAAGTCCCATTGCTTTTTTAATTGGCGTTCTAAAAAACAATGACCCCTACATTGCCCATCTTAGTTTTTATAACAAAGAGAAACAGGCCCTTGAGGATTTAAAACAACGGAAAAAGGATTTAGACGACATTATCTACCAGCAAAACAAGATTAAATTCGATTTATGGCTATCAAAATTAAGCCACAATGAACAAATTAATATTTTGGGACTCAATACCAAGGAGGTTGAAAAATTATTGCCAGAAATGAAAAATAAGATGCTTTTCAAGTATTACGTAGAGAGATGCTTAATAAACAACTAAATTCTGGTTTTTTATTTAGCATTTCTCTTCGCAAAAGCGTAGAATATATGAAATGCATAAAGGAGTTTAAAGATTGATATAAATTATTAAAGTGGCCTAGCTGATGTGGTAATTACTAGGCCAAAACATTAAAAGGGAGAAGCTAATGTTGTACAATAATAAATACACTTTACATGTGGAAGGTAACACTATTATCTATTGGATGTCAAATACTTTTTTTGGATTAGGGGGATAAATGAAATTTGCCAGTTTTCTTGAAGGTAAGCTGGTGTGTGGTGAAATGAGTATAAGTAGTTTGGGTAAAGAGTTAAGTGTTTCTCGGCAAATGATATACCGTTGGTTAACCGGTGAAGCCAGTCCTACACCTAAAACGCTTATGCGCATTAAGGATACGATTGAATTAGAGCCAGGCGAAGTCGGGGAAATGATTGGTGCATGGCTTAATGATCAAGGATTAAACGAAATCATAAAGTTATATATCCATGAACAATTGATTAAGCAATTAAATTAATCTATATTTATGTCGCCGGTAGTTGGATTGCATAAGGCTACCGGCACCCTAAATTTTAGTAAAAAAAATGGCAATGTACTAGAAAGACCTGAAGGGGGAGGGTCGCGAAACTTACCGCGTATTATAGATATTAAGGCATTAGAGCCTTATATTTCAGACGAATTACTAGGTCAAGTAACCTCACTAATCGAAGCTCCAGGCATTAAAGGGTTTGACGCGAAAGTATTACCAGGAGTATGCGAAGTATGGCTAAAAGCCAGAGATGCTGGAGTATTGACCGAACGCCAATTAAATACAGCAAAGCAAGCTGAAATATTAATGAGAGGATTGGCAAATATAGGCATAACGGCACTCATTGATGAAGCAACTGGATATCAAGAAATAAGAGACAAGCAAGCCTTACAAAAAATATTAGATAAATACCTTACAGATGAATGGGCAAAATGGACAAAGAGATTCCCAGATGAATTTTATAAAGAGCTGTTTAGACTTAGGAACTTAAATTACCCGACCCCATTAGGTAGAAAACCCCAATATATAGGTAAAATAATAAATGATATTGTCTACTCAAGATTGGCTCCAGGTGTACTAGAAGAATTAAAGTCAAAAAATCCATCTAATGATAAAGGGATAAGAAAAAGAAAACATCATCAATACCTAACAAAAGACTTTGGGCACCCCAAACTTAAGGAATACTTAAGTCAAATAATATTTCTTATGAAAACCTGCTCAACATATAGAGAGTTCCACAATAGACTGGCAAGAGCCGTGCCTCAACATAATGAAACAATGCCACTCCCAATAGAAATTTCAAGCTAAAAATGATATAATTTGTATGTGAGCAAAGAGTTTAAACTTGTAAAAGTTGAATGGGAAGATAGTAGACAACCTATCCCAGAATGGCAATTTTTAGAAGGGTTTGAAACACCTGATGTTGTTAAATGTGTTACGGTTGGTTTTTTAATTAGAGATGGGAAAAAACAAAAAGCAATATGTCAAAATATGGGAGATTACAAACAAGATATGCAAGTATCAGGAGTCATCACTATTCCATCATCTTGCATATCCAATATCACAACGCTTAAAGAATCAATTTAGCGTTTTCTTTTCTTTTTATCGGGAGCCTGTAAAATAATGCCATTATTGCTAGCCTCAAATTATGGTTCATTTTATGATCAATAAATATTCAGTTTGTGATCAACTTTTGATCAAAATGAGCGTACAGAAGGGTTCATTTTATGTTCAACTTATGTTCAACTTGTGATCATTTAATAAATAAGCATTTAGCCTCAACATAGAAAATAGTAATTCGTTAAAAATAATTAAAAACCATTAAAGAAACCACACTTAAATACTTTTAACTAATTATAAAATACTTTTTGACAGATTTTGAAAATCATGGTAAAATTAATAATGTTGTGAAACGACGTAAGACGTGAACAACGGTTTAAACTTTTAGTTTATGTAATGAGATTTAATAAAAAATTTAAACAAAAATTATTTAACAAGAGGGGCTATGTCCCCTTAACCTAAGGGAATATACTAAATGTAACACACCCGTCACGCCTCTCAACGATGCTCATTTTGGACGGGTTTTTTCTTTAAAAAAATAGCGTTGGTTAAAAAAAAATAAATGAGAAATAAATTGGTGAATAAATGGGCTTTTTGTGTTTAGAAATTATTTTTTGGGATAAATAGTTGTTTAGTTCAAGGAGATACCCTATAATTACAAAAAGATACGCAAATAAATTGGGTGAGTATCATCTCTTTTATTTGTATTCAAAAGCCGTTTGTTAGCGCAAACGGCTTTTTTTATTTCATAACACACCCGTCACTATTTTTTGGGATAAATAAAAGATGGTGATGTTTGAAATTCCGTTTTTTGAAGATAAGCAATTTTATCGAGATCGTATATGTGTCTTAGTTCGCCTGTATATTCATCATAATAATTCATTATTAGATCATAAATATTTTTAGGGGTATTCAGCAATATAACCTCAAGGAAATCATCATTTGTTATTTCTTTTTTTGTATAATATTTAATCATTGCCTCATAGAGGTTCTTTGTTGTTTTTTTATACCAGTTCAATGTTTTATGATCATTTCTCACTGTTTTATATTCCCCTGTAATCCAATTATTCATAATTCTTAAAGTAGTATAATTATTTTTCCTTATAAATATCATTAAATCTTTAAATTTTGGTAACTCAAAACCTATTTGAAGTATGAAAAATAATAATCGCCCTTCATTGGGATTTAACATTGATATTTCAATTGGGAACATTAAAATATCCATTGGGAATTTCTGAATTGGACAACAACGACCGTCCCATGGAAAATTAGGTGGGAATTTATATAGTGTGAGTATATCATCAACTATCATAAAATCTCTGTCAATTATCATTTATACCCTCTAATCAATCTTATCCGCCCTAACAGATTTAATTTTAATTTATACTTGTTCTTTATACGGTTTCTGATTTTACTTTTCTTAATTAACATGGAAACCCCTTAATGGTATATTTATCTTATCGGCTGGAACCTTCTTTATACACTTTACGTTTTTTTCCTTGTTCCAGCCTAACAAAAACCCTTTGTATTTATCGTATAGGTTAATTTCGTATTTATACTTGTTTTTCATGAGGCTACCCAACTTAAAATTGTCAATGCCATTACCATGATAATCATCATTAATATCGTTATTTGCCCAAGTAATATTTTTTTTCTGATACTATCCATTATTTTCGTCTCCCTTGATTTGATACCACATCTCATCAATTAATACGCTTACTACTCCCAACTCATGCTTTATTTGCTTTACATGACAATATTTTAACTGGTTATAGGTAATTATAGCATTTTGCATAATTTATTTGTTAAACCCGAAGATTACGTTGCCCTGGATTATTTCTATTATATCTACATCATCACCTGGCATTATTATTTCTACTTGATTATTCATTTGTTTTTTTCTCCCAACTTTGCTATCGTTAGGTGTCCGATTGTTGTTTTCCGTGGATAGTTGAACGCAGTTGGACACCCTTGTTTATTTGATATCTTTTAATTTAATGCAGTCATCGCCCCAATTATCACAGAAAATTATATAATCGTTTTTCATTTCGCTATAACCAATAATGTTGAAGCCATTTTTTTCTAAGTAATCAATTGCCTGATCAAGTGTATTATTATATTCATACCCAAAATCAATAATTTTTGATTGCTCGAATCGTTCATCAGTTATTTTGATTCTTGACCCTTTATGATTTGTTGGCCCAAGATATTTTGCCTTAATTCCTCTATAATGTTTTTTTATTTCATTTGTCATTTTTTGAACTCCTCTTTTGTTAATATATCGATACAATACATCCATTGTTCACATCATTACAAATCGAAATATCTTGATGAATACATACACTGTTGACATTATATATATATATTAATATGATGCGTTGTATGAGATATGAACATAATATTAAGAAATATACGCAATTAAGGAATCAAGGGTTATCCTGGCGCGATATAGGCAAGCAATTAAACATCAACCATTCCACGCTTACTCAATGGATTGAACGTAACTACATCGAAGTGGTTAAATACAAATACAAGCAAAAATTGAATTAAACGCCATTAATCCATACAATAGACGTATGGGTAAACTTAATAAACCAATTCTCGTTCAGGATAAAGAGTTAATGGACTTATACCATTCA
>Ga0208162_1001318_pt1 | contig 13046 bp, 13 predicted proteins | sample CB_VirMetaG_4_FD_184539 | JGI IMG/M metagenome (GOLD analysis project Ga0208162, IMG submission 184539) | Freshwater to marine saline gradient viral communities from Chesapeake Bay - CB_1508_1M Viral MetaG (SPAdes) (version 4) | ecosystem: Environmental > Aquatic > Marine > Coastal | place: USA... | reverse complement strand
TTTAAGTCATAATATCTTCCTGCATACATATTACTTGATGCTTTTATACTACCTGCGACATCTAATTTTTGTGTTGGTGTGCTTACCCCTATACCTACATTATCATTATCCATAAATCTTATAGATGGAGTTCCTGAACCACTATTCATAAAGTTTAGGTTTCCTGCTGTATCTACTCCAAGTTGCCAACTTTCTGCACCTGAACCTGTTTCTTCTATATGTATTGCTTGACCTTCACCATCACTTTTTACATTGATAGGGGCAATATTATTTGATGGGGTATTACTTCTTATTTGTCCATTTGAAACAATGTTACCTGTAAATGTTATTGCACCACCTGTTACTGTATCGTTAGCATCACTTCTAATAAATTGACTTGCTTGTAAACCATCTACGGTGTCAGCATCTAAACCAGAACCAGAACCATCATTGCCACTATTCCACATTTTATATTCTGTGATTGCTGTATAGCCTGTTGGTGCTGTAGAGGTAAAACTGTTTGTATCGTAAGTAGTTATTGTTCCATCACTTAAATAAGCAGTTGCTGTTAACTCTGAAAAAGAACCCACTTTAACCCAAATATTTACATTGTTTGTTCCATCATCTACAATACCAACTTCAGTTACTGCTTCACTTGTTCCTGTTTCATTATTAAAATACCATACATCATAGTTGTTGTCATTATTATATTGTCCAAGTATTTTTATATAGTTTGGCAAAGCACCATCACTATAACTACTGCTTCTTCCTGTAACTTCTATTTGAAAGCGTGTTGATGCTTGACCATTTACATTTGCAATTCTATAATAGCCTGTATTTGATGTTGTATTATTGATTGCTCTCCAAGCATAAAACTTGGTGTTTCCATCACCAACATTTGCCCAAGCACCATCACCTCTTAAGAAGTTAGATGAACTTGGTGTGCCTGATGCAACAATATCTGTGTGTCTTACTTCAGGGTATTGTTGAACCCAAGCACTACCATTCCATTTTTTTAATTTAATTTCGTTAGCCATTTAACTAACCCCCTTGCTTACCACTCAAAGCCGATTACATTACTATATTCTGAACTACTTGTTAGCGTTGGTAGTGTATCACCGTGATACACAGGGTAAGTCATTTTAAGACCACTACTTTCTTGTGTAAGTCCTTGACCACCTGCTACACTAAATGTTGTGCCACTTAATGAAATACCATTACCTGCACTATATGTTGTATCTGTTACTGTTTCAGTCGCTGTTGATAAACTTGTGATATGTCCATATGTATCAAGACTTATACTTTGAATATATGTTCTACCACTATTATTTGAACTTGCTTGACTTGATGTGTCAGCGTGTGCTAAACCATTTGCTTCTTGTGTCAAACCATTTCCTGATGCAACACTAAATGTTGTTCCTGTTAGTCCAATACCATTACCTGCTGAATAGTTTGTATCTGTTGATGATATTGTTACTGCACCTGCACTCTCACTTATAGACACATTTGTTCCTGCTGTAAATGCTAAAGTTTCAGTTGCACCTAATGTATTACCACCTGCTGTTACTGTTCTAAATGTGTTTGTGTCTGCCCAAGGCACATTGACAAATGCTTTGCTACTACCATCTAATTCTACAGGGTAATTTTTTCCATTCTCACTATAGCCAATTTTAATGACCCCTGTTGAACCACTTGTTGCTACTTGATAAGTATTGTTAACAACTGTTAAAGCTATTGAATAAGGTGAACCAGATGTTCCTGAACCTGATATACTTTGAATGACAATCCAATCACCGTGTTCTACAACTAAATCATTGCCATCTGGTGCATCTTCTTCTGTTTCTCTTGTGCTGTCCCAACTATAATATCTTCCTGTTGAACCTGCTTGGTCAACACTATTCATTCCCAATGTAAAAGTTGTTGTAGCAATGAAGTATGAACCAACCATTGCTTGAATATTATCAGTTCCGACTGCTTGATAAACTGCATCTAAATTATTTGCAAAAGAAGCATCAGTTTGTGAACCAATCGCAGACTGAAATCTCATTCCACCAAACACAAAGTCTGGTAAGTATTGTGCATTTAATTTTCCTGATGGAAATATACTTACAGGTGAGCCTGCTGTTACATCAGCAACAATATCTGTATAAGTTACTTTAGGACTTAAAGCTTCCCAAGCTGTTGTGCTTGTGTTCCACTTTTTAATAATCATTTTTTATCTCCTTCGCCTTCACCATTAAAGGCTTGTATTTTTAGTTTCATAAGTTCTTGAGTTCTTAACATATTTCTCAAAAACAATTTGTTTATTTCTATGCTGTCATCACTTGCTTTCATATACTCATCAAATACCTGTGCAAGTTTGTTATATCTCATTCCTAATTCTTGATGGTTTTTTTGTTGCCCTTGCATTTGTGATTTTATGTTTGTTACCTCTTGTCTTAAATCAAATGCTTCTTGCAACAACTCTTCATTTCTTTTTTTATACTTCCTTGCTTCCTCTAATGATGCTAATTCTTGTTCAAGTTTTTGAACCTTTAACTCTAACTCTAATTTTGTCATATTATTTTTACCCCCTAATCTTCATCAAAATAAGTTAAGTTATCAAATCTATCTGCTTCAGATGGTAAGTTATCATCATAGAAAACTCCACCACTAAAACCTGCTTTAAATCGTGCTTCGCTTGTGTCCCAAATCAAACCTTGTCCTTGTGTCAAACTGCTGTAATCTATATACACATCTTTGACTTGGCTCATCTTTGGAAAGATAGTTGGTCTTACATATAAGATGCCTTGATTTTGATGTGAATAAATTACTGCACAAATCGGTGTTCTATTAAGTGGTGCTTGTGGTGCATTGGCATCTGTTGCTTCTATTAGTTCACCATCTACTGTAGCACTTGGCACTAATATACTACCTTCTGTAAAACCACTTGTATTTACTTTATCTACAATACCAACTGTTTGCACAAAGAAATCTTGATTGTTTGTAGCACTTGTCAAAGCAATTCCAAATTTATATTCTGGGTTGTCTTTAATATTTGGTGTGCCTGTTTGACTTGCTTTTGATACTAACAATTTACCACTTGCGCCAACAGTTCCAACAAACATAACCAAGTCTAAAGCATCTATTGTTCCACTTGCTCTAACTTCTACTTTATTACTTGCTGTTGATAAGTAACTCACAAGTGCTTGGTATTGTGTATCTTCTATGGTGTCTGTGCTTTGTGATGAACTTGATAATATATTTAAGTTAGCAATACCAAATGTCTGTTCAACTTGTGTTACAGGGTTATATCTTTTAGCAGTAACTTTTAGTGTTCCAGAATATTGTGTTACCCAATCTGTTATTGTAAACTTAAAATATTTTGGTGTTGCACTATAGATTGGTGATGTTGCTATGTTGTTTGATGAAGAACCATTGGGTCTTTCAATATTTAGTAAGCAACCATTGTCTGTCATATTTGTAGTTGTCAAAGCATCTACATAAGAACCAGAAGTATAATCACCAAAATAAAATCTAAACTCTATGCTATCTGTCTGTCCTTGATTTAACACATTGCTATTGTCTGCGATTGTTTCAAGTGTAAAGTTATTTATGTCATAATAAAAATCTATATTAGCCATTTATTCACCCCCTTACCTATTGATATATAGTGGCTCATATGTTGAAGCTAAACCAGAACCACTACCTAATTTATTTACTGCTATAAGTATGTTTCCATCTGTATCACATATTGCATAACTGACTGCATCATTTTTTGCATTTAGCCAAACTTGAGATTGGTTTACATCTATAATTTGTAACTCATTACCACTTCTTTGTAAGGCAACATTATTTGTTGATAGTAAAGTGCCTTTATATACTTTGCTATCTCTATTATATCTTAATGTGTTAGAATAAGCAATCTTAAATGTGTAGTCTGTTGTGCCATTAAATATCATTGGTGTATAGTTTACAAACTCATTTGTTATAAATATTTGTTGTGTGCTACCATTGCCACTAACACTTGTGCCAAAATTAAATTGTAATGTTTCGTGTGTAATTTCTCTATTGTCTTTATATCTCTTAACAAAATTATCACTTGATGTTCCTGATTGATACACCCTTGCATTTGTATTTATCACATTGTAAGTATCTGTGTAACCATTACCTTGTGCATCATTTCTTGTAAAAGATGATTGATATGAAATCTCTGGTAACTTATCACTTACTATTGCACCTGCTTCAAAATATGTTTCATTGTTATTAGTTGCATCTGGTGAAGGGTCTGTAACATAATATGGTTTTATACTAATACCTCTGTTAAGATAGTTTGCATCATATCTATATAGATGTATTTTTATTTCTTCAAACCTACCATTGCTATCTACATATGGGACAAAGGTTGAATAACCTGTATTGCCATTTCTATATACACCTCTTTGACTATTAAAATTATCTGTCATTTGCATTGTTACAACAACTGATTTTCCTATAGGGTGTGATGTTGTTTCTAAAAGTATTTCATTCTTTGGTTGTCCTGATGGTGTTTCTGTTTGTGTTTCATCTGTAAGAACTAATGCACCTTGAATATATTTATCTTTCTTACCAAAGTTTTCAACCACATAAGTTTCTGTCTGTCCTAAAAAGCTACTATTGGCTTCATCATTATTACTTATTGTCAAATTAACTTCTGTGAGATGGTTTGATATAAATGCTTCTTCAGGTGGTGCAACAGAAAAATATTTTCTTTGACTGTTTATTCCTGCAAACATATTATCTTTACTATAAAACTCACTCATTGTTCCTTTAAAATTGTAGTGGCTTTCGTGTATTTGTATTTCTCTTTCTACTAAAACAAAATCATCTATGTAATCTTTAAGGTCTGGTATGTCATTGTAATTATCATACCTACCTGTTATCATCATCTCTCTATTTCCAATTCTATTTACAAACTCTTGTTGTTGTTTACCAAAATTTTGACTATCTATTATTGAACTTTCCTGTGAACTAATTAAGACACTTTTATTTCTTGTTGGTATGTCTTTCTTCATTTTAAATAAAATGTTGTCTGTGGTTAAATATTCCACCTTAAAAACGATTTCTTTATATAGTAAACCATTAAATCTATTTTGAACTTCTGTAGCCAAAGCATCTTGTCCATTATCTTTTAATGACCAATAGATTGTATTATTGATGCTTGAGTGGTCGCCTGTCAAAACACCAAGCCAATCATCTTCTTTAAATGTCAAATCAATAATGTTATTACCTTCTTCAAAAAATAAATAGTTTCTTTTGTATTTAACAGTTGCTGTATCTTGTATTTTGTTTGCACTATTACTTGGAAAGAAAGTGTCCCATACTTTTTTATTTACAACTCTATTTGTTATATCAACGGTGTATTGTGTTTGATTAGAAGCTGTAGTTCCACTTGCAAATGATGCTGTAACTTTTTTAACATCAAAGATAGGTTTATTTAAAACAAGTTGTTGGTTGTTACTTGTTATTAAAACTTGCTCTACAGTTCTTGGTCCATAGTTTTCTGGTGAATGTGTAATAGCTTTTTTGTTATACACATTTTGTGCATCTATTTCTATCTCACTTGCATACTCTCTGATGTCTTGTCTGATTTCTAAATTATGAATTTTTGTTTGGTCTATAGAACTGCCTTCTTCATCTAAATCAAGAAAACTAATTTTCTTCTGATTTGAAGAGTTTATTGTTAGTTTGACCACACTACCCAGAGGCTTTAACAAATCGTTAAATACTTCAAATAAAGTGGGTCTATTCCATTGTTGTTCTGGTGCTATGGTTGAACCTAACTTGGTAATAAGTTCTGTTGATAAAGTAATTGATGGTGCATAGATTTCTAAATAGTTTTCCATTATTGTTTTGATTGTTTTATCTGCTGTGCCATCTAAACTTTGTGTAATACTTCTACTTGGTAATACTATTCTTTGAAGTTCTGTAGTCAAAGACACAAGACCAATGTCATATTGATATTGTTTTGTTGTTCCAAATTTAATTATTTTTTGTTGTATTGTTCCTACATAGAAATTTAATTTCTTTGTTGTTTCATATGTTATCTCAATAATATCAAAAGGTTCTATATCTAACTCTGCTGTTTTGACTAAAACCAAAGAACCTGTGTCTAAATCTTGATTTAAAATGTCTTTAACTGTGATACCATACTTAAAAGAAAGTGCTAAATCACTTGCAAAACCTGTTCTCTTTAACCTAACTGCATTGATTGTAGCCATTAGTATCTACTTCCTTTTGTTGAAATTTGTCCTAATCGTTCAACTGTAAATTGATGTTCTTGTGTAAGCCTTGCTTGTTGAACAAAAGATGTTGCAAACTGCAAAGCATATTTACCTGCAACTGCAACTGCACCTGCTACGCCCCCAACTGCAATGGTTGCTACATCTGCACCTATAGATGATACTGCATTTAATGCACCTGCTGTGTAATAATCACCACTTAATTCTGCATATTGACTTATGCCTTGTGATACCATTTGTTTCCCAACTTGTAAAAGGGCAGTATTGATTGCACCTTGTTGCACACTTCTTTTGCCTTTTTCTCTATTATTTACTTGTGCTTCACCTGTTGCTGATGATGATGCTTCTGTTTGTGATACACCATCTGCACTTGTCCCTTTTCGTATGATGACTTCAATATCTGGCATAACTCACACTCCTATTTTACAAATGACAATGATAAGATTGGAAGGCTTTGGTTCTCACTATTGATTGTCATATTGCTTAATCTCATACTATATGTTTCTTCCACATTGTTGTAACTGTAAACTAACTTAACAGTAAAGGTTGTGTCTAAATCTGAACTGTCTGTTCTTATCAATTTTAATTTATTATTTAATGTATTATTTTTTAATATCATCTGGCAGTTAAATTGTAAACTACCATAAGTTACATTTGATGTATTTAGAAAAGCATTTGCATTTCTTTGATTATCTACTTGTGCTGTATAACTTAATGTTCGTTGTGTGGTTTCATACTCTAAACCATCTATAAATACTTGTTTTATTTCGTTAACATTTTCTGATGTAAGTAAAGTTGCATTGATAACAAACTGATGTGTATAATTATTTCCTGTTGGGTCAAAAGGTGTTAGCAATAAAGGCGTTGAATAAATCTGTTGCACATATGTTGTTGGTGTTTCACTATCATAAAATGGTGCATTATTTTTTTCTTTTGTAAATGTATCAAGTGTTGCTTTCGTTGCAACTAAATCATTTGTATAAACTGCAAGTTGTATAGGTTGCACTTTGCTGTCTTTATAATTTGTTCCATTTAGATATTTAATTATAAGTGCATTTCCAGAACCATTGTATTGATAGTTCAATTCATCAGTAACTGTATAACCACTAAAATATGATAGTCCTTCTAAATAAGATTTATAGTTCATACTTCACACTCCCTGATACAGCCTGTGCTGTTTCTTTGATAGTTTTCTCTACCCATTGATACCACACACTTCCTTTGTTTCTTGTGGTTGTCGTTGGTGTTTGTTTTTGATTTAGATATTGTGCATAATCAAAACCTTGTTTTGTTGGTCCAGAAATTACGATTTTAAAATAATCACCATAATCTTCAAGTGTAATATTTTTAATTAAGTTTCCTGAAAGCTGTGGGGCATTTGATAAAAATTGAGTAAACAATAAATAATAAAATTGACTACTTGCTAAATCTTCTGCATTACCAAAACCTTCACTACCATCTAAATTATACTTCATTATTTTCTTAACCTTATCTCTGTTGTAAAACTTGGTCTTTTAGAAAACTCTTTTGCTGTGTTATAGTCATTAGCTATGATGTCATCAACCAACCAAAGCTCACCACTATAATATACATAATCATCTACATTCATTGCATCTATGGTATCATTGGTTTCTATCGTAACTGTAAAAATAGTTTTCTTTATATTACCCATTACAACTGTTTGCTTTTGCAATGGTATTTTATCTGTGCTATAAAAGACACCATTAGATGTTGCATTTTGTTGTAGCTTCATATCATTCACATACTCTCTGCTATACCACTTGTTACGATTAAATTTATTGTTTCTTGATTGATTAAAATCTATACCCAATACCCTAACCCCTCTGTTCTTTTATGTGCAAGATTACACATACCTGCATTTTTCCAAACCATATAAGCATTTGGTGCTAATACTTTACCTTGACTTACTGCTTGTATAGATAAATCACCATTTCTTCTTAAGTAATCAATCTGATGTAGTAGTCCCAATGAAAAGGCATCAGCATCAAAAATAGCAACATCATCATCATCTGTTGGGTAAGTAGTTGAAGTTCCAAACTTCATAAACAGATATGACAAAGCCCATTCTTCTAACCTCACAATAAATGTGTCAACCATATCACTTGGGTTGTCATAGTTTGCACCTTGTAATTCTAATGCCAAATCAATGCCACTAAAATCTAAATAATTTTGTTTTGTTATATACATAGGTTCTGTTCTAATTGTTATTGCCATTTTTCATACTCCTTATTTTTATAAGACACAGGGGGGTCATATAGACCCACCCATATATGCCTATTAGTTTTTAGTAGTTATCTTGAATTGCAACTGCCAATTCTGGTCTTAATGATGCAATACCATATAACACATCAAATGAAATGGTATCAGTTTTACTTGATTGGTCGTAGTCATAAACTACTCTAACTGATAGCCCTTCACCGTTAACAACAGATGCTCTTGGCGCACCCATTGGTAAGTCAAGTGGTCTAATTACAAATGCAAAAGCGTTTTTGTGGAAACCGACTGAACTTGAAAGTCTAACTATTCTAACTTCAGTTGCTGATTTACCAGCTGGGAAAGCTGGGCTAACTGCTACTGATGCTTTAGCGTTAGATACACCTGTTACATTTTCAGTAAATCTGTATAAGATACCTTCAAATACAAAACCTTCACCGATTTTTAATGTAGCTGTTGCAGTAGATAAACCTGTGATGTCAACTTCACCTGCATCAGATGAAGAAGCAACAGAGATAGTTCCCTTTGCAGAACCGTTTGCAGAGCTTGTGCTTTCTGGTAAGTTTTGGTTCATATAAGTTTGCATACCATATACTTTACCAAGTAAAGCTTCTCTTAAAGTTTCGTTGCTACCAGCGAAGTTAACTTTTGTTAAAATCTCTGTTAAAGCATAACGATACTTATGCTCTGGTGAAAGAACTAAATGTCTTTCTTGTAATGGTGCTTTTGCTATGTCTAATTTTTTACCAACATTAGCAATGTCTGCTAAATTTGATGGTGTTGCAGAAGAAGCCAATACTGACCCACTTGCTTTTTCATAAATGAAGTTAGCAAGGTCCTCATCAATTTGTTGTGCTAAAGCAACCATTGCAGGTTCAATAACTTGTCTTGCAAAATCTCTTAATTCTAAAGATGCTTGTTGTGAAGTAATACTTACAGATACATCTTTGAATTTGTCTAACTTAACAGTAACTCCTTGTTCAGTTAAGTCCTGTGCTGAAATAGAACCTGCAAAGTCTTTTGCAATTAACTCTGCCGGTTTACGCACAGTAATTGTGTCCCCTACTTTAACAAACTCATTTGCATAGTCAGTATGAACTAATTCTGCAAAGATAAGTTGGTTTCTCAAAATTGCTAATGCTTCTTGTGCAATTATTTGAGGGGTTAAAAATGTGTTAGCCATTTTTTAAATCTCCTTATAATTTATTTTTCTCTCGCCAAGCGAGGTATTGTTTTGTTGTCATTTTAGTAAAATCTGGGTAGCTACCACCACTCATTTTGATACTGCTGTCCACACTTGTAAATTGCTCATTCTTAAACTTTGGGTGGGCTTCAAGATATTTCTCTACTGCCTGTTCATAAGTTTCGCCTTCTGCAACTTCTACCTTTTCAATAAGATAGTCTGTGAACTCTGGGTCTGCATTTGATTTAGTTAAAACATTAACTTTCTCTTGCTTCGCCTTTTGAAGTTTTAGTGTTTCCACCTCACCTCTTACTGTTTCATATTCTTGAGATTTCTTAACAATGTCATCAAGTTTACTTTCATCTTCAATGCCAAGTTTCTTTAAAAACCTTGCTCGTTCCTTCCCAAGTCTATTTATCACAATCTCATCAAGCTGTGCTTGAGTAAACACTTTTCCTTTAGCCTCAACTTCTGCTTTTTGTTCTTGTGGTTGTGGTTCAGGTTTTGCCTCTACCACTTTTTCTTGCACTTGTTTTTCAACAGGTTGCTCTGTTGTGTTGACTGATGTATCAACTGTTTGTGTTTCTTTTTCCATCACACACACTCCTTTAGTGTTATTTTTTTTTCCAAGTTTTTATAGAACTTGTAAACTATTTTTATTATATCACATTGTTATAATGTGTTTAATAACTATTTAAAAATTAAACCTTTCTTTTGACATTAACTCAAATACTTCTTCACTATCTTTTAAATTTATAATTTCTGTATTTTGTTCTAATGCTTTTTCAATATATTTTATTTTTTGATCTAAAAGTTTATCACTTTCAAAATCATAAAATTGATTAAAAAATTGATCAAATTTAAAAGTATCTATATATTTTATTTCAAGGAGTTTTAATTTTTCTCTTTTGATAAGTTCATCTACTGTTAAACTCATTTGTCCCTCTCTACTATATTTTCTATATATGTATCTAATGCTTTAATATGATTCTCATATGCTTCTACTGTTTCTGGAAAAGTGTCTTTTGCCATATCATAATATTCTTTGTTGTGCATTGCTAAGTGTGTTAAGTTTGCAAATACTTCTTCGGCTTGACTATTGCCACCTTGTTGATAATTATAATATTTTACATTATGTCCATATATTACTGTGCCTTGTGCTTGTGCTGAACCTTTAGTATGTGCATCAAAAATATCTTGCAATGCTGTTGTATCACCATATGTTTCATCACTTCTAAATGATGTATCACTTTCTCTATGTGCTTCTCTAACTCGTTTATTAAATTTGTTTATTGCTACATTTCTAAGTTGCCATCTTTCACGAAAACTTAATTCATTTCTTCTTGAATTTATAAGTTCTTTTGCTTCATCAAATTCTTGTTGTGCTTCTTTTCTTTCCTTCATATAAATTGTTTCTTTATAAAATTCGTATTTTGATTTTGCATCTTCTATTGTTTTTGAAAATCGTGTTGGCATTTTATTCATAACTTGTTCTGTGTCAAATTTATTTTCTCTATTAAAATCATTTCGTTTACGCCAATTTTCTATTGCTTGATACATTTTCTTTGAACCATCTATAACATCTACAACTTCTTGTGGTAGATTTGGGTTTTCTGCTCTTAACATAGATTCTAAATCTTTTTCATTATGAAAACCTGTTGTTAAATAATTAAGACCTTTTCTTGTGGGTAAACCATATTCTCTTCTTGCGTATCTTTTTGTTATATCTCTACCAACCATTAAGTCAACCATATGGGCGTATTCGTGAGTAAAAGTTTTAATTCTTTTTTCGCCTCTACCCCTTACTGTATTAGGGACTTTTAGAGTTGCACCAAATTTGTTATATCGTATGTGGTATCTATCTGCTTCACCTAAAACAATTTTCATATTGTCATAAAATAATTTATGCCCTTTACTCATTATTCTATTTACTCTTGGTAAAGTTATTTTTTCTTTTTTTAATTCGCTTGTCCATTTATCAAATGCTCTTATTTGTAATCTTCTTGATGCAAATGCTTTAGGCATAATATATTCGTGTTTAGGAAAAATATCTAAATACTCATCTTTTTCTTCTGGCACTTCTAAGTGTTCTTTCACAGTTGCACTCATTGCAATAGGTGGTGTCTTTGGTGGTTCATTTGTTATTGGTGCTGGTGGTTTATTTGGGTCAGCTTGAATCTTCTTTTTATTAAGTCCCAAATCTTGCAACAATACTTTTGGGTTTTCTCTTTCATAATCTCTAAAGAGATCTGGGTTTGCTTTCATATGTTCTCTTTGTCTTTTCTGCCACAACATTGCTTGTCTTTTTTCTTTTTGTGCCTGTAACAAATACTCTTTATTATTAGTGTTTTTGTAGAGTGCCATATAAGTTAGATTACGCTGCTTATATTTTCTAATGTTTCTTTCGTTGTATCGTTGCATCTTTGTTGCTTCATAATTTTCAGGTCTATAAGATTTTCTTTTATAACCTAAATCTCTTTTTATATCTTCTACATTTTCTTGCAACACTCTATCTATCGCAACAGGTTTCATCTTGTGTCTGCAATTAGGTCTGGTTGTTAAGTATGGGGGTTTATCTCTAACATCTTGTATTGATTGCATATTGGTATTTTCTATGTGCTTTCTTATCATTGCTTTCGCATCTGTTGTCAATGAGAACAAAAGGTATTTTTCATCATAATAAATCTTGCCTTGATAGTCAGCGTGGTCATCTGCACAATCACCAAATTCATTTACCACATAGAAAACAATTTTTGCATTTCTACCAGCCTCTAATTGTCTATCACCAATTTCTTGTTGTATACCTGTCCTAACTGCCATTTCCATATATGCTTTATAAGTAACCTTACGACCATTTTTATAAGTTACAGGTAAGCCCTTATCAATGCCTAATTTAGTTTGACTAATGATACTCTTATCTAAGTTAGGTATAAATTGTGCTGATGTTTTATATCTTTCTAATCGTGATACTTTTTTGATCGTTCTATTTTGCATTGACTTAGCACTTCTTATTAACATCTTCATTCCACTTGCTGTATCTTTTTTTAGTCCTTTAGTATCTGTGCCTGTATATGCACCAATATTGTCAATCACATTATTAAGCATCTTTTGAGATTTGTTTGCCACTTGTTGAAGTCTACTATTTAATTGTCTTTTTGAAGCCATTTGTGTTTTGATGTAGTCTTTGGCATTTGCTGACTTTGCACCCTTATTGAGATGAAGTGCTGTTTCTAATACCATTGCATTTTCAGTTGCATCAATGACTTCTCTCATTACTAAAGAAACATCATCAGTAACATTATGTATATCTCTTGCCAAAACTAATCACCTACACTTTATTTTTTCTTGCCTTTACTCTTGCTGCCATAACCCATCTTCTTGGGTTTCTT
>Ga0208162_1001317_pt1 | contig 13049 bp, 17 predicted proteins | sample CB_VirMetaG_4_FD_184539 | JGI IMG/M metagenome (GOLD analysis project Ga0208162, IMG submission 184539) | Freshwater to marine saline gradient viral communities from Chesapeake Bay - CB_1508_1M Viral MetaG (SPAdes) (version 4) | ecosystem: Environmental > Aquatic > Marine > Coastal | place: USA... | reverse complement strand
GATGTTTACTATACATTTGCCTGGTATTCAATACAGGACTTAGAGGATTTTCTACACCCATTCTGGTTTACGCTCAGGAATACGAAGGTAATTATCGCACACCCACGGTTTAGATGCAATATACATCTTGTAAGCCGTGAAGGTATCGATACTGGTATCAAGTTTATATTCATCAGGCATTGCCCTTGCAAAGGGTGTTACCTCATCAAGATTTCCCTCTGGAAACAATCTGAGTGCTTCTACAAGGGTCTTGTAGCAAGAATGGACCTTATCATACCTGAGAGTGTACTCATTACACATATGAAGACCGTGCTTGATTAACCAGTAAGAATTATGAATGCTCTCCGCAGCCCACTTAGTGCAAGGATGATTGCGGAATGCACCTTTTTCAGTTTTGTATGGTTGACCATCAAGGCGATGGAGTTCACCATATCCGTGCCCCCATTTGTCTGATGCAACGATAGATAGCATCTGACAACACTCAAGTGGCATCTTGACGATATGTTTGTCAGGAAGCACTTGAGCAGACTCCTTGGGAGAGGAGCAGGTCACAAAGATGTTCATTCTAAAGGACGTTCAAATTGACTGGAAACAATGTCGGTTGCCTTCAATTGCTCTTGCATATATTCTACTGCCTTTTCTGGTTCTGCGCTATCCCCACAGGTAAAAACATCACAGACTGCCATGCCTTTCTCAGGCCAGGTATGAATGCTGATGTGACTCTCTGCGAGCATGGCAACACCAGTTACACCTTGTGGTTCAAACTTATGTGTTGCCAGATTTAGCAGAGTTGACTTCGCTTCTTTTGTCGCGTTGTAGAGAAGCAACTTGATATTACTTTCGTCATCAAGTAGTTCAAACGGACACCCCTTAAGGGTAAATAGAATGTGCTTCATCAACCAAAGGAAGAATCGGGTTCCAGAGCAATGTAGTAAGTCAGTTCGTGGTTCTTACTTTCAAAGCGGGAGAGTAGTTTTTTAGATACAACAACTTCATAAGTTCCAGGGAGAATCTTGATGTTCTCTACTTTGAAGTTAAAGCAGAACTCAGAATCAGTTTCACCAACAATCTCTTCATGAGTGTTAGAGGTATCATTCTTCTTGTCGTGAACAACAAGTTTGACAACTCCAGCTTCACCAATAACAGACAGGTCAGGAACCTGATAGATTGCTGCTGCTTTCATCAAAGTACCAAGAACCTGAGTATCAAGTTCAAAGCAAACATCTTCAGAGGGAAGACTGATCGACTTCTCAGGAGGACTTACAATAACGTTAGGGTCAGCAAAAAAGAAACGATTACGCTTCTTACCTTCACGGATTATCAGATATTCGTTGTTGCTGAAGTCCAATTCAGGATTGACGTGAAGAGAAGAGATGGCATTCAGGAACTGGTTCAGGTCATAGATACCAAAGTCCTTAGGAAACTCTTCAGGGACTTTTGCTTCTGCGAGAATATTCTTCATCACAGAAATGGTGCGAATGGAATCTCCTTCCTTGATCAAGATAGACTGATTGATGGAGGAGAAGTTCTTGAGCAGGTTAATAGTTTTATCAGATAGTTTCATAATCACTGGTTGTAGGTTTCACGTTGAGCGTTCTTGTCGTTGAAATGCATCAGAAGCACAGCATAGTGCAGAATCTTCATAATGTCACGACGTGCAGTGCCTTTCTTATCATAACGAGAGGCATACTTGAGGATATTACTGCGGCAGAAGGATTCTCCATCACCACAAGCTTCAATCAGATCAAGTGTTTGGACAGCATCATCACCAGCAGAATAATGCTGATTGTATGTTGAAGAAATATAGTCAGTCAGTTCTTTGATAATCCGTTCTTCACTATACTTAAAGCGATTAGGATTCTTGCTAGTAGTCATATCAAGGTCAAAAGAAATAGTATCAGTACCATAGGTTCCAAAAAAATCCATTGGAACCGCTTGTGCTGCTTGGAAAGAGATAGTGTCTGTTCCCTCTCCACCGTAGATTACAGTGTCGCCACCAAGGGCAATTGTATCTTGAGCAGCAACACCAGGATTACCTGTCACACTGAATCCATCTTCTGCCCAGTAGTCTTGATTAGTCATGTTCAAATCATCAAATAAAAAGGACCAAGAGTTTGTTGTTATTATATCAGAGAATCTCTGATTGGTCAATGGGAGAAAATTCTTTCATTGTATCTTCGTCAAGTGTGGGAAGATTGAATTCTGCATCAACTTTATCATACAGTTCCAGGAATGCTTGCTTGGTTTCATCATCAAAACGATTCACACAGACCTGAATAGCCTTTGCCTTATCACCAAAGATGTTGAATGCTTTGACGATATGAACCAGGCGACGAGTAGAGATAACCTCATCGATGCCACCATCATAGAAGGTCTTACGGATGATGTCTGCCCAGTCTGCCAGACGCTTGCAGAAGTCAGCATCATCACAGAGACCAGAGAGAATCTTCTCTTCAGTCTTGGCAGTCGGATACTCCTGCTCAAAAGTCACAGGGAAGCGCTCAAGGAAGGCTTCGTTGAGCACATTAGTTCCAATGAATCGTCCATCGTCCGAACCTTTACCTTTGGTGTTTGCGGTTGCGAATACTTGGAAACCTTCTGCGGGTGTAATGAATTTGCCAATCTTCTTGAGGAAAACTCCTTTCCCTTCGAGAATAGATTGAAGACAGAGAATTTTGTTTGAGGCAAGATCGATTTCGTCAAGGAGCAATACTGCTCCTCGTTGGAGTGCTTCAATGACTGGGCCATTGTGCCAGACGGTTTCACCATTAATAAGACGGAAACCACCAATAAGATCATCTTCATCAGTTTCGATAGTGATGTTTACACGGATGAGTTCTCGGCCGAGTTGGGCACATGCTTGCTCAACAGAGAACGTTTTACCGTTTCCAGAAAGACCAGTGATGAACGTTGGATAGAATACACGGGACTTAATAATTTTTTTAATATCACCGAAATTGCCAAACTGGATGAAGGAATCATCTTTCTGAGGGATAAGGTTTTGCTCAACAGCAGGAATTGCTGCAGGTGCATTATAAGTTACTTCAAGTTCTTCCACAGTATCTTGTGTTACTTCCAGGTTCCACTTACCGCGACCAACTTTATAGTCAGTCAATTTGTTGGTGACAGTCTGATAGTTAGAATCATTCATAGCACACCAGGCACGAATGTCGGCGGCAGTCACAGACTCCCCATACACTGCCTGGAGAGAAGTGCGGATGTAGTCAGCGGACAGAGGCATTTGTCTTTTTTTGAACTGAAGTTATTATAGGGCAGAGTGGGGCAGAGTCAGGGGCAGAGTGGTCAGTTGTTGGATTGACCATACTTGTATCGGATTGCTTGAAGTAGATATGCCTGAGAAAGGGACTTGGGCCCGTTCTCAAGAATATCAATCACCTTGGGGTCTTTTTCTGATGCTCTTGCAATTTCTTTCCAGTTTTCTTTATAAGTCATGCAATCAACTCCACAAACTCCCCAAGAACTTTCTTATTTAGTTTTTTAGTCTTAAGAGACTTCATAAAAGCACTCTTGATTTGAGTTTTAGTTGCATCTTCCTTAACCTCAAATTCAGTTTCATTAGAAAGAGAAACAGAAGAAAGGCCAAAATACTTAGAAAAACCACGAACAGTTACAGACACTGCTCTTTCCTTTTTCCATTCTTTCTGAAGGTCATTAAGTTCAGAATAAGGAACACTACGACGCATCCAAGCATTTGCATCGCGGCTCTCAAGAATGCGAATACCAATCACATTAATATCAGGGAAACGGTCACAAAGGTTTTCAACCATCATACCGTTGAATTCATACCACTCACAAGGAATCTTGTATGTCTTACCAATCTTACGGTCACGAAGATAACAAAGATCATTGAGACGAATTTTGCCCATAATTTCACAATCCCGACGCTCAACCAACTTGTGACGGGCAAGGTGATTTGCCTCACCATCAGTCAAGATTACACAGTTGACCTTCTCAAGATTGTTCTTCTTTTTGAAGTCAGGAATAATTTTATGAAGTGCAACAATAGATTCATTCAAAGGAGTGCCAGAGAACCCCAAACGAGGAGGTGTCATAAAATCACCAGAGTAAGAATAATGACAGGCAGAATAAGAAATCCTCCAAATGTTTTTCATCTGATTATCAAGTTCTTTAGTGGAAGTTTCATTGTTAAAGAACTCCATCATAGAGAACCTACTATCAACATATAGGTAACCTTCTTTTGCCTCATAGTGAGAGGGATTCTCGCAAATGTATCCTTTGTCATCAAATTTCACATTATATTCTCCAGTAAAAGCAAACACTTTAAAAGGAATAGCAACCTTCTTACAGAACCAAATCAGATTATACAGTTGCTTTAAAGTGTCTTCAATAACATTTACCATAGAACCAGACCAGTCAAGAACAAAAACCAGGCCGTGATTCTTGCCGTCAGGAATCACACTGACTTTTTTGAACAAGTCTTCATTGTATTTGTAAGTATGGAGTTTAGTGCAATCAAGGACTCCAGTCCGAGATACAGTAGAACGATGATAAGCACTAGCAGACTTTCTACACTCGAATTCTTTGACGAGGTAGTTGACTTCTTTCTGTGCGGATTTTTTGAATTTGGCATAAGAGTCATCAGCACTTTGATAAGGCGATTGACTTACTCCATCCAACCCAATACGGTCTTTATGATATAGAGAGAAGAAATCATTGATGTATTCCGAAACCTCCTTATTAGAATTGACGATGGTCTTTAGATTAACATCAGGAATCTCAACATATTCATTAGCCTTAGAGTTACTAGAAATTAGATTCTCAAGATTACTGGAGAGACTGGAGTCAGTCTTGACTTCATCATCTTGTTCCGTCTCATCATCTTCAGTAGGAAATTCCTGAATTGTTTCTGGGGATCCACCACCATTAAACCCACCTTCAGAATCATCCATCTCTGGTTGTTCTGTGCTATCTGATTGACTCTGACTATCTTCTTGACCGCCACCTTGCTCCTGTTGAGGAGTCTCTATATTAGCAATTTTTTCCTGTTCCTTTTGTTGCTTGTGGAGTTGATGCATTGCCCGTGCAGCTTCTTGTGCTTGCAAGAAGGTTTCTGCATTGGCAATCATATCAACAACCACTTGCTCCTCTTCAGTAAAAGAAACAGGGATGAATGAACCAATCTTGAAGTGAAGATTCACACGATCGGCAAGAGACATAGAGTTGACATCTTCGCCATCCAATTCAAAAAAGTCATCTTTATGAAACTGCTGATATCCACGATAGAAAGTCTTGGCAAGTCCCATAAACTTGCGCTTCATCAGTTTCTCAATACGTGCGTCCTCAGTTACATTCACATATTGATGAGGAATATCATCAGCAGGATCTTCATTAGGAGTGAAGAGTGCATGGCCAACTTCGTGTGCTACCAGCAAGTCATACACATTATTGTCTGCCTTGTCCCAGATAGGCAGAGTCAGAACACGGGAATCCACATTGAAGGAAGCAGTGCGGACTTCCTTGTTCTCAATGATAAGGTCTTCGGTAGCAAGCAGTTTAGCAAGTTGCCCCTTGATCTCTAGATTGATTCCCATTGGAGTTCCTTTCGTATAGGGCCATAATACGACGAAAGGTCGCCCTTTGGACGACCCATGTGACGCTTTTTAAAATGGCGCAGTGCTTCTCGCCTGGCCCTCATTGCTTGTGGTTTAAGTTTTCTCTTCTGTTGTTTTTTGCTGTGGTGTTGCCAGTTTGGTCTTTGCATTGAGATACCTGTCTGATGCAGGGTCAGTGATTAACGTCATACCAGACTGCCCGAATTCTTCTCCTATGTCAACTGGACGGCGAATTTGATTTTTCATTTGAGATACTAGAGAAACCTTTGATTTTTTCAAATCTCAAGACGTTATGGAAACTATCTTCAAGACCAGTCTTGTGTGAGATAACAAAAATGTTTGCGTCTTGAATAACGTATCTGATAATTTTGAGAAACTCTTGAGTTCCCAATCCATCTAGAGAACTGTCAAACACTTCATCCATGATAAGAAGATTGGTGTTGACTGAGTTCTTCATTCTAGCAACTTCCCGCCAAGTAAACAAGAGTGCTAGGTCAATTCTCATCTTTTCGCCTTCAGAGAAGGATGAGTATGAGAAGTTATCATGAATTGGGGACTGGACGGTTTCGTTAAATTCCTCATCAAGTGTGAAGTTAATATAGAAGTCCATCATCTGAAGATAACGATTGACTTGCTGATTTATCAGCGGTAGATACTTCTTAATGATTTTGGATTTGACGCCACCGTCTTTAAGTAAACTATACGAAAAATCGTAATAGTTAATCGTGTCCTTACGTTGAGCGAGTTCGTCGTATGTAGTTTTTAGGTTTTCCTGGAAGGAAGCTAACTTGTCATCTTCAACATTTCTATTTGCAAGTTGGTCGGTAATTCTTTGAATTTCCGATTCCAGATCTCTGATTTGTCGCTGACATCCAGAAATCCGAGCATTGTTTTTAGAAATATCATTATTGAGGTTTGTAATCTCCTTCGATAGGGCAGTGAATTGACGCTCTCGCTCTTCCTCCTTATTAATTGCGTCCTCCAGTTCTTTATAACCAGATTGCAACTCTTTTGCTTTATTTTGAGCGTCGGTAATTCTATTTATTCTGAAGGTCTCCTCAATGTCCTGATTGCAGGTAGGACAAACCGTATTCTCTGTAAAAAATTTATGCTCCTTAGTAATTGTTGATACTTTGTTAGAAATCTTACCCTTAAGATTACCAAGTTTACGTAACTTTTCAGTAGCTCCTGTCAGAACTTCAAGACGTTGTTCTACTGATTGCACCTCCCAGTTGATACCTTCATTGGCATTTATCAGGTCATTCTCTTCATTCAAGAGTCCTTGAATTTTATTTTCTTTCTCTTTAATATTCTCTTTGCCACGATTTTCAAGTTCTTCAATAAACTCTTTTTGCATCTGAACTTTATCATTCAGAGTTTCTTTTTTTAATTCTAAAACCTTCAAGTCTTCTTTCAAAGTGCGAATCTTTTCTTTGATCACAATCCCCATTGAAGAAAAGATTTTGATATCCAAAAGATCTTCAATCACATCTCTGCGATTCTGTGCAGAGAGTTGCATGAAAGGAACAAAGGTGCTGCTACCCAGAATCACAATCTGAGTGAATGACTTATAGTTCATCTTGAGAACATTTTTCTCAAGCCATTTTTGTTGGTCTAATGCTGCTGCATCCTGATCCAAAGGTTTATCGTTGCGATAAATTTCAAATAGATTTGGTTTGATTCCTCTGACTACTTTCCATTGAATATTATTAACCGAAAACTCAACCTCAACACGACAGTCCTTCTCATTCACAGAGTTGGGTAACTGTGGTTTATTAATCTTACGGAATGGTTTTCCATATAGCGAGAATGTAAGTGCATCAAGAACCGTACTCTTACCAGCTCCATTGGAGCCAATAATCAAAGTCGTTGAAGCATCCTCAAAGTCAATTTCTGTATATTGATTTCCAGTAGATAGAAAATTCTTCCATTTAATTTTATGAAACGTAATCATTCTGAGGTAGGGGGAATCACAATATCGTTGGGGGTGATGATCGTATATTTGTATCCATGCATTTCGCAGGTTTTGATCATCAGTTCATCATCTATTTCAAGAATATGCATTTCGGAAGAACCTTCTTCCTCTAACATCATAGCATATCTTGTGGCATCATCTTCATCTTCAAAGATATAAAGTACATCTTCTTCATACTCATTCTTTACCGAGTATGCACCATCAGTTTCCCTTCCATAAATTGTAAGTATATACATCAGACCATCTCACATGCCTCTTTGTAAATCTCACTCATCATCCTAGTGATTTCAGATTTGTCGAGATCAACTTCAGATTCTTGAATATACCGATTTAAGATTGAAAGAGTGTCTTCACCTTCAATCTCTTCACAGTCTGATTCCTGAAACCATCCACCAAAATCATAGTTTTCAATAACCTTAAGATCTGCAACTCCAATGTCATAAAGTTTATCTAAAAACTTTTCAAACTTTTTAGTGTCAGACTTCTTGCGAACAACAACCTTTACAATTTTATTTTCATAAGGACGTGCATCAAATGTTTGATGATTATCATCCTCGTAGTAAATATTATGAAAAATTTGGAAAGGATTATCTATCGAAAAATGTTCAAGAGTTTCTGTATCAAAGATGGTGAATCCTCTCCGATCACCAACATCTGTCCAGTAGATTTCGTATGGGTTTCCCAAGTAATAGATCCGTCCATTATCCGATCTAGTGTGGTAGTGACCGCTGAAGACCTTTTTGAACTTTGAATATAACTCGCCATCATGACCATGCTCCATGACGATTTGTTTATTAACTCTAAATCCTTTGAGCTCAAGGTGCCCCATCGCGCAGTCGCAAGTTGTCTTTTCAATAAGTTGATAAGTTTCTTTCTCATTTTCTTGATTAATCCAGGGAATGAATAGTACATCTAAACCACCAACTGTTACCTCAGTAGGTTTTGAATATACAGTGACATTATCATACTCACGAAGTAACAAGTCTACAGCATTAACTTCGTTTGTATTTTTATAATATGCTGTATGATTACCAACAATAGTATGGACTTTAACTCCCATTTGTTGGAGACGATCATAGTAATGATCTTTTGCCCAAGCCAATGCAGAGAAATCAATTCCTTTACGACTATCAAAGGTATCACCCATATCAATAACCGTTGTGATACCTTCTGCCTCTAGAGAAGGAAAAAAGACATCATTGTAAAACTTTAGAAAATAATCATGAAAAAGTTTTGAGTTTTTACGAGCACCAAAATGTTGGTCTGTAATGATAGCGACTTTCATTCAATAACGGAGTTTACTATGGACCGCATCTTTGATGCTATTATAGTCCGAATAGTTGTTGCCGTCAATGGTATTATTATCGTCAAACACCTGGTCAAAGCCAGTCTTTTCAAGAATTTTGTTTTTAATCTCTAGTTGCTTCTTCTCTTTCTGAATTCGACGTAGAAAGGCATAGTGGATAATTTGCGTGAAATAAGCAAATGGATTCTGAGACTTTTCTGGGTCAAAGTTATGAATATATTGTACGCAGTTTTCAATACCATCACAGATCATATCATCCTTGAACATATAGTTCACGAAGTTAGGTTTGAATGATAAGTGAGTAGCAATCTTAAGAAAACATTCTCCAAGATAATTGGTAATCTGTGGTTTACCTTCCCAACGCTTTGCTCTTTCTGATTTGTCTTGTTCTGTTAGGTCTTTTCCAAAAGTCTCTAAGTAAGATCTTTCCACTCTAGATCTATAATTAATAAGTGCTTCTAAAAGTTCTTTATTATTGACATAGTGTTCTGACCTTTTTCTTTTGGCCATAGGTGCTTTAATCATAAGTTTATATGTTCTACTATGTAGACATTATATCACTTTTTAATATACTTGACAAGTTCTCTATATCTGTGTAGACTGGGCTTGTCCCGGTTAGAAGGGAAACTTAGCTACTATTGAGTATCTTTAACTTCTTTGTTATAAATCTTCTCTAGTACTTCTTTAGCATCAGCAACGGATGAGATATAGCCCATTTCTCTTTGACTGAGTTTATATCTATTGGATTCATCATCCATATTATCTGCTTGTCTAACATAATTTTGATACATCAAAATCATTTCAATATCGGATGATTCGGAGAGTGTTAGTACATCATCCATATTAATAATGAACATATCATCAGTTGTAGTCTTTAACCAAGGCTCAATCTTATATCCTAATGGGTCTCCCTTTCTACCCTTTACTTCAATAACATTGATAGGATGAGAAAGAATGAGCATTGTTCTATCTTCCTCTTCTGATGCAGCTACTTTAGAGAAGATTTCTTCTCCAGATTTAAATTTAATTGTTGCATAAAAATCATCTTCTATTCCCATATTTACTTACCTTTAAGTTGAATGGTGATTATGTCATAATTAAAATTCTCTTCATTATAAATTTTAATTCTCTCTATGAAGTGGTTCAGAGTATAGTTTCGCCTTGATTTAGTTGAACAATCATCAGCGATGTCATAGAGCATTGCTTTAGTTTTATCTTTTCCTTTTCTAAGTACCCTTCCAATTGATTGTAGATTTCTAACTCTCGATTTACTGGGTGATGCAAAGATAACATTATGGAGATTTTTAATATTAATACCTGTAGAAAAAGTTCCATAAGAGGCAACAATGATTGCGTTGTTTTCTCGCTCTGTAATTTCTCTTACTTGTTCTCTTTCTTCAGTATCAACTCCACCATGGACAAAAAATACTTTTCGGTTATCTTCTTTGCTAGTATTTATCTTTTCAAATAATACTGCACCATGAGCTTCCACTCTACTGAATAGAACAAGAGTGTTACCTTTCAGGTCTAATGCAAGTTTAGATATAAAATTATTTCTTTGATCATGACCAATCAGATATTGAATCTCATCTTCAAAGACTTCAAACTTTTGTGGTGGATGCTTGAGAAGCAGACAAGTGATATCAAGTTTAGAAAGAAAACCTTTTTCTTGGAGTTCCTTTGTTCTGACAATCTTATATGAAGGTCCAAATAATCCTTCCAGAACCCACTTATGAGTCTGTGTACCATCAAGTGTGCCAGTAAAACCAATCCTATGTTTTGCGGTATGTAACTTAGTCATAATCTGTATCAATGATTTTGACTTAAATAGATGAGCCTCATCACCAATCACAACATCAAATCTTTCAAACCAACTTCTTTCAAGTTTATAGATAGACTGCCATGTTGTGATGACTACACTTTTATTAGTGTCCTTCTCCCTACCAGAATAGATTTTGTGACAATATGAATCTGTATCCCAACCGTAATCCCCAAAGTCCTTATACATCTGTTCTACAAGAGATGTCGTGGGAACGACTAAAAGAATATTTTTGCCTGTATCCACATGATATCGCGAGAGGGCGTAAATCATCAGACTTTTTCCTGACCCAGTGGGCGATATCAGCAGCCTTCTATTATGCCTTAGAGCATCGTATACTCCCTCAATTTGATATTCTCTAGGTTCATGTACAGATATTGAGCGAATATAATCTTTAACTCCTTCCTTTGAAATCATTTCATTGACTTCAAAAGGTTGTCCAAAAAACTTATTATCTTCAAACTTATAAGTGTATCCGTAGTTCTTACAGAAGGATACAATCTTATCTAACAGACCAACATAGATCTGCTTGGACCGCATATCGTATAGGTGAATCTCTCCGTTCCAATTCCTACCACGATACTGCGGCATAAATTTTGCATTAGGAACCTCAAACTTAAAGTGGTCTCTAAGTTCGTATTCAATATGAGGTTCAGTATTAATCTTTAAAAATACTTCGTTGGATTTTGATATAACAAGATTTGCACTAGTGTCAATCACATAGATCCATTCATCTACAGATATTTATTACATGTCGTGAAACTTATAATCAAGTATACATTTATATAGTTCACTCTTCAAATGATATAGATGCTCTTGTTCATATGGATGCCTGGATGGATGTCCTTCCCATGTTTCAATTCTTCTACATACGCAATGATATAAAAGATGAACATCTTCTATATTAAAATCTAAAACAAAAGGAAGTTCTTCGTCCATTATCCTAATCCTGCCTGAAACTTCATAAATTCAATTGCATTTCTTATCTGCCAATTTCTTTCAGAGATTTGCTTTAAAATTCCTTCAACAAAAGAAATCATCACATTGTAGTATTCAATTTTCATTGAAACCGTTGATAATTTTTTATCAGCATCAAGATACTTTTGCATTGTATCTTTATCTCTAATTTTTTTAGGAAATGGGTTTTCCTCATATACTTCAGGATCTGCTTTTCCACTAAAGTATTCGTATCTTTCGTGCCTTATATTTTTCTTTTGTTGCTCTGCTTTTTTTCTGAGAAGATTTAAGTTATTATATAGATCAAAATATTTTGCATGTAGATTTGAAATGTTCAGAGATTCTGTATGCAAATTGTCTGGGTCAATTTTACAATCCTTTTGCCACATTTGTTGGATTGTTTCTAAATCAATACTCATAAAAGATTATCAGACATATCAGTTATTGTGTAGATAGTATACTTGAAAGATACTATTGCTGTAAAGTACTCAACGTCAGTATCGGTAGCATCAAATTGTAAAGTTGTCAAACTATATGGGAATAAATTTTTAAAATTAACTTTAAAATTTGGTCTCAAATTACTACTCAATACAATCAATGATCCATCGGAATATAAGTTTAATTGACTTTTATCTGGTTGATCAATATATTCTGCTGATTTTTGAAAATTATGAATCTCATTAATATTTTCTGGATATCCAATTCCACGAATCCAGTTTTGTATTTCCATATAGTTTGTAAGATCTTCATCAACTAAAAACCTTAACTCAAAGTCACCAAAATCAACCTTATCACCTGGTAGGGGAATATTTTTCAGATATGTTGGTTGTTCTGCAATACCAAGATTCATATCTGGAATATTTGCTGAGTTACAAAAAAATGTAACTTTTGGTGCTCTAGAAATTGTAAATTCAAACCCATTTGGCGATAGAAAATTTCTATTCTCTATCTGGTTACTTTTTGTGTTTGATATTGACATTTTTTTCTAATTATTTAGATAAAAAAAGACCCCCTTTCGGGGGTCTGTATGGACATGTGGGGCAACCGCTTCCGCAGCAACCTCTTGAATCACATGAGGTTCTTAACAGAAACGCGACGATAGTAGCGGTTAGCGTTGAGTTGCAGACGACCCAGACCTGCATCGGTTCCTTCAGCAAATGGGTTAGCGACCATGCCGTAGCGGGTCTTAAAGCCAATCTTGGGCTGGAAGGTGTTCTCACCAACGGCACGAACCATTTGGAGAGGAACATAAGGACAATAGAAGATTCCAGCGTCATAAGGTGAAGAACCCTTATAACCAACAACGTAGTACTGGTTACCAGGAGTTCCGTTAGCGGAAGTCAGGTTAGCAGCATAAGGATCGATATAAACACGATACTTACCTTGCAGAACACCAGC
>Ga0208162_1001315_pt1 | contig 13058 bp, 13 predicted proteins | sample CB_VirMetaG_4_FD_184539 | JGI IMG/M metagenome (GOLD analysis project Ga0208162, IMG submission 184539) | Freshwater to marine saline gradient viral communities from Chesapeake Bay - CB_1508_1M Viral MetaG (SPAdes) (version 4) | ecosystem: Environmental > Aquatic > Marine > Coastal | place: USA... | reverse complement strand
TTGAATCCATCGAGGAACTCTGACCCATGGCAATCCTTCGAGGCGAACAGGGCGCAGTCCAGTTCGACGCCGCTGGCAGCACTAATGCAACTATCGTCGGCACCCGTAGCTGGAGCCTGACCACCACCAAAGAAACGCTGGACGTTACCGATCACGGTGACACCTTCCGTTCCTTTGTTGGCAGCCTGATCTCCGGTTCTGGCACCGTTGAACTGGTCTATGACCCCGACGCGACTGGTCAAGCTGGCTTCCTGGAAGACGTGCTGACCACTGCTGACGCAGCAGACGCCACCTTTGAGCTGTTCACTACCGGCACGACTTCCGGAAGTGACTCGATCAGCTTCGCTGGCATCATCACCGACATGGAGATCAGCTCTACCGTGGGCGATCTTGTTGTCGTGAGCTGCAACTTCGTCACCAGCGGCACCATCACCGGCAACCTTGAGTGATGAGGTGTAGTATCAGGGCGATTAAATAAGCCCTGATGTCAGCATCAAAGCGGACCGTAGACATGCTGGTTGAGGCGTTTGACCTTAACCAGCGCCGCAAATTTGTACTCAAAAACGGCGACGGCAAGCCCGTCGTCGATCTTTATTTCAAGCCCATTACCCGCGCTGACAGGAAAAAGGCGCAGGCATTGGCTGGCACTGAAGACGCCCTTGATATCAGCACGCAGATGCTGTGTCAGATGGCAGAACTACAGGATGGCAGCAAAGCGTTTGCGGCTGCTGATGCCGCCAAGCTGCAGCGCATGTTGCCTGAATCAGTGCTGAACGAGCTAGAGCTGTTCCTGTTCGGCTTGGCAGAAGGCACTGACCTTGAAGATGCAAAAAACGACTAAAGCAGGACAACTGGCTCAATTTTGAGTTCTTCCTGTCCTGCGAGTTAGGCATGACGGTCAGCCGGCTGCGGACTGAGCTGACCGACGCCGAGCTGCTCTATTACGCTGCTTACTACGAGCTCAAGAACGACCGCGAGAAACGAGAGGCGCAGCGCTCTCAGATGCGGCGCAGATAGCATTGATGTATCTATAGGCGATAGCAGCGGTGGCAGACGCTCAGTCCAGAGTTGAACTGATTGTCAATGCCGCCAAGGCGATCAATCCGCTGCGGGCTACCCGTAAAGCAGCCGCAGCACTTCAAAAACAAGAAGAAGCGCTGGCTAAAGCGCAAAGGCGCGTCACTGTTACCACTCGTGTTCTTGCGCGCAATCTTGAGCGTCAGACCAGAGGTATCAGAGAACAGACCCAAGGCGTTCGGGGTCTTGTTGCTGCTTATGCAGGCTTCAGGACACTGCGCGGAACAATCGGCGTTGCTGTCGAGCTTGAGAACGCAGAGAAGCGTGCTGAACTGCTGGTCAAGCGCTTTGGGCAGCTTGATGGCATCCAGCGTGTAGCCGCGCAATCTGCTCGCACCTTCCGCTTGACGCAGGCGGACACGCTGACCTCCCTGATTGACCTGGGCAACCGCCTTGGACCACAGGGCGCAAGCTTGGCGGAAATCAAGGACGTCTACGAAGGCTTTAACACCGTCCTTGCTATCAACAAGGTCACCGCGCAGGAAGCGGCATCGGCACAGCTTCAGTTGAACCAGGCGCTCGGTTCCGGGCGTTTGGCTGGTGAAGAGTTCCGAGCGGTCAATGAAGCGACGCCGCAGGTTATTGACGCCGTCGCAAAGATCCTTCGGGTCGCCAGAGGCGATGTCAAGTCGCTAGCGGCGGAAGGTAAGGTCAGCGCTCCGGTGCTGATCCAAGCGCTGCGGAATATCAAGAAGCAAGGCGCAGAAGAGCTTGAGGAGTCGTTCAACAGCACCGCAGGGCGTTTGCGGGAGTTCCAAAAATCCCAGAAGGAACTAGCTGCGGCGATTGGTACCGAGCTGCTGCCTGCCTTCACGCCGCTGCTGAAGGCGCTGACTAGCGCGATCAAGAACTTCCTGGATCTGCCTGGTCCTGTTAAGGCTTTCGCTGCTGGCATCACTGGCGTGACCGCTGCGCTCGTGACCTTGGCGCCAGCATTGAATACGACGATCGGGCTGCTCAAGGCACTGGGCGCTGCCAAGCTGATTGCCGCTGGTCCCTGGGTGGCTCTGGCGGCGGGCGTTGGAGCCTTGGGCGTTGCTCTCTATCAGTCCGCCACTGCTGCTGATCGTTTTAGGGGCGAAATCGAGAAAGGCAACAAGACGATCACAGAGGGCTACGAAAAGCTTCAGACGTACCAGGACGAGATCGACAAACTCGACAAGCGGATCGAGACAGCAGGCTCCAATCGCATCAAGCGGTCACTCAAGAACCGCAGAGACGCGATCGAGAAAAATTACGACGAGCTGCTCGACAAAATCAAGGAAGTCGAAAAGAAAAGCGAGTCTGCTGGGGGCGGCTTAACCGGCGGTCCTTCCGCAGGCGACAAGGACAAAAAAGCCAAAGATCGCTTGGCTCAGCTTCAAAAGCAGTCAGAGGATTTCCTTTTTGCCGCAAAGAACCGACTGACTGTTGAGACGCAGCAGGGAGAGCTTGATCGGGTCCGAGCTGAGGCGGATGTCCAGCGGCTTGAGATTGACCGCAAGTATGCAGAGCTAACTAAGGGCGTCACTGACGCCACAGTCCTTAAGAACGCAGCGAGCGCCCGAAGCATTGAGCTCCAACTGATCGACATCCAACTTGGCAGAGAGCTTGGGCAGGTTATTGATCAACGCGCCAGTAAAACCGCAGCTCTGACGCAAAAGCTCGGCGACGCGGCGATCGCCGGGGCTGAGTTTGCTGCCACCAAAAATCCAATCGAAGATCTTGGCAAGGCAATCGGCATTACCACTGACAGCTTTGCTCAGATGGTTGCCAATGTCATGCAAGGCACGCAAAGCGTCGCGGATGCTTTCCGCAACATGGCGAACCAGATCATCAATAATTTGCTGAAGATTGCCGCCCAAGCCGCGATCCAAGGTTTGCTGGGGTTGGTCACAAGCGCATTGAGCCCTGGCGCTGCCATCGGCAAATCCTTAAGTGGCACTGGCGCTCTCGCTCAGTCCGGCACCGGGCTGGGTGTTGGCACGTCTTCCTTAGGCGCAGGTGTTAGCTACGGAGCTGGAGCCGGCTCAGCCTTGAGTGGGATGGGTTCAGTTGGTGGAAACGTTTTTGGAGGCTTCCAGGGCGGTTTTGCGAAAGGCGGCAGCATCTCCGGCGGCAAGCCTGCGTTAGTGGGCGAGCGCGGTCCTGAGCTGTTCATGCCAGGGCGCAGCGGCAGCATCATCCCCAACAATGCACTCGGCGGCAACATTACCGTCAACGTTGACGCCACCGGCACACAGGTCCAAGGCGATGGACCTAACGCAAATAAGCTGGGCGAAGCACTTGGCGCCGCTGTACGCGCCGAACTTGTCAGGCAACGTCGTCCCGGAGGCTTGCTCGCCTAATGGCTACCTTCCCCGCTATCACGCCAACCTACGGCGCTCAAAAGACCAGTCAGCCCGCCACCCGCACTGTCAAATTTGGCGACGGCTACGAACAGCGCACTGTCTTCGGACTCCCCACTCACGCCAACGCTAAGCAGTGGGATCTGACCTGGAACGTCTCCGAAACTGACGCCGACACTATCGAAACTTTCCTTGATGCACGGGCAGCAGATTCTGCCAGCTTTGACTGGACCCCTCTAGACGAAGCGACCTCTTACAAGTGGGTTTGCTCTCAGTGGAGTAAGTCAATTCCTTACTTGAATCGCGCCACGATCACCGCAACCTTCCGTCAGGTATTTGAACCGTAATGGCGATTCCGGTTTCTGAACTTCAGAAGATCAACCCAAGCAGCATTATCGAGCTGTTTGAGCTTGAGCTGGTTACGGCGTTGCATGGTGCCAGCACGGTCTATCGCTTCCACGCCGGAAGCAATATGGACGCCAACGGCGAGGTGGTTTGGAATAGCAATAGCTATCAGCGCTATCCGATTGAGGTTGATGGCTTTGAGTACAACGGACAGGGACAGCTACCACGTCCCACAATCCGGGTATCGAACATCTTTGGCACGATCACGGCAATTTTGCTGACGGTCAACAGCACCACTGCCGGCAATGACCTTGCTGGGGCAAAGCTGACTCGGATTCGCACGATGGCGCGGTATTTGGACGATGCCAATTTTGATGGCAGCAATCCTTACGGCACGCCAGACCCTACGGCTGAGTTCCCGCGTGAGGTTTATTACGTTGATCGCAAGGTCAATGAAACCCGAGACATCGTTGAGTTCGAGCTGGCGGCAGCTTTTGACTTGGCTGGCGTTCGAGCGCCCAAACGTCAGTGCATCGCCAACGTCTGCCAATGGATCTACCGCTCTAGCGAGTGCAGCTATACCGGCACCGACTATTTCGACGCTAACGACAGTCCCGTAACGGATTCTGCTGATGACGTTTGCGGCAAGCGGTTGAGCAGCTGCAAGAAACGTTTTGGCAATAGCGCCTTACCGTTTGGGTCGTTTCCTGGTGTTGGCACGTTCTACACATGAAATGGCACGATGAGGCATTGGCTCACGCACAAGCTGAGGATCCACGCGAAGCGTGCGGTTTGCTTGTGGTGGTCAAAGGACGCAAGCGTTACTGGGCGTGCAAAAATTTGGCGTCAGATAACAACCAGTTCATCCTCGACCCGACTGATTTTGCAGCCGCAGAGGATGCAGGCGAGGTTATTGCCGTTGTCCATAGCCACCCGTCCACACCGCCAACGCCAAGCCAAGCGGATCGCGTGTCCTGTGAACTCAGCGGCTTGCCTTGGCACATTGTCAACCCGAAAACTGGCGGCTGGGATGAGTGCAAGCCAGAGGGTTACAAGGCACCGCTGATTGGGCGCGAATGGGCATGGGGCGTCACGGATTGTTGGACCTTGGTCCGCGACTGGTTTGCAGAGCAGGGTTTAGAGCTCCGCGACTGGCAGCGTCCATTGACGCCGGAGGAATTTGAAGCTGAGCCGATGTTTGAAGGCTGCTGGAAGGAAACAGGATTCAGAAAGTTGACCGAGGATGAGTCGATTGAGGTTGGCGACATCCTTTTAATGAATATCCAAGGCAAGGGATTGAATCACATTGGCGTCTATATCGGTGACCAGTTGGTGCTGCACCACATTCGCGGGAGGCTGAGCAGCAGAGATTTATATGGCGGCTGGCTGCAGAAATGCACCGGGCGCGTGCTTCGGCATCCGGACTTCAATACGATGGAAGCAGGTAGCTAAGACCCATGCTCCGCGAGATTCGAGTTTATGGGCAGCTGGCGAAATTTTTAGGTCGCCGGACGTTTAGGGCAGCTGTTGGCAGTGCTGCTGAGGCGATGCGTTTTTTGCTGGCAAATTTCCCGCAGCTTGAAAGGCACATGGCGGACCAGCACTACAAGGTGAGTGTTGGCGGTTATGCCTTGACCTTGGATGAATTGCATCAGCCATCCGGGCAGCAGGTCATCAGCATTGTTCCGGTGATTGGTGGCGCGGGTAATGGCGTGGGGCAAATTATTGCCGGCGTGGCGATTGCTGCCCTTAGTTTTGGCATTGGTGCCATCGCTTCGGCTGGTGTGACATTGGGCGGCTTGGCTGGCATTGGCACCGTGGCAACTGCTGGCGTTGCAATCGGCTCAGCTTTGGTTCTGGGCGGTGTCGCTCAAATGTTGACTCCGGCGCCAAGCCTTACGCCAATCGGTATGACGCCTTCCTTTGGCGGCGGCACAACTACCAGCACGGAAGGCACCGAGCTTGATCCGCAAGCGTCCTACAGCTTTAGCGGCGTACAAAATACAAGCAGGCAAGGCGTGCCAGTTCCGCTGGTTTATGGCGAAATGGTTGTGGGATCAGTTGTGATCTCCGCTGGCATCGACACCGTACAGGTAGAGGTATGACTGAGATCATCCGTGGCGCTGGTGGTGGCGGTCCCACCGTTCAGGTCAACAATACGGTTGTTGTTCGCGCCAACACCGGGTCTAACCGGACGCCGACCACAACCAAGGACAACCTTGCCAGCAAGCAATATGCGACGTTTATTGACCTACTGAGTGAAGGTGAGATCGAAGGATTTCCTTCTGCGGCTGGATACACAAAAGGAACTGAAAACTATAACAACGCGGCGCTTCAGGATATTTACATGAACGGCGTTTCTGTCGTTCGCAAAGGTGCCGATCCGACAAACCTAGGAACAGCTGACTACAACTTTACTAACGTCACTCTGTCGCCTAGGTACGGCACACAATCACAGGACGCAATCAACCTGGCGATTGAAAACGAGCAGACTGTAGGTGTTGGCTACATCGTCCGCAATGGTGACAATGATTTTGTCAACTACACCCACACGCAACAGCGGGAAAACGACGGTCGCACGGTTACGATCAAAACCGGCATCACTGATGCGCTAAATCTTACTTTTAGCGTTGTGTATTCATGGTCTGGTGATACCGGCGGCTCACTCAGCCAAACAATTAACATTTACGACTCCACCAATACCTTGCGTGGAACGGGTGGCGGCGGTGGTGCCACTGGAACATTTGAAATCAGCCTGACCGGCTTAAGCACTGACGAGGTTTTCCGTATCGAGTCTGTGGTCAGTTCCACTGGCACTGGCGGAGATTACAGAGAGCGCACCGCATCAGTCAGTGTCAGCTGGTCCTACATCAATGACACCACCTCAACCCAAGCTGTCACCCGCACCATCACCAACACCGAGGTTGATGCTGTCAGAGTTACGCTGACGGTCCCTCGCCTTGAAGCCTTTACGCCTGCTGGCGACGTTCTTGGCAGCAAGGTTGACCTAAGGATTCAGGCGCAATACAACGGCGGCGGATTCTCAGACGTTATTTCAGACACGATTGAGGGGCGAACTGCTGACTCTTACCAAAAGGACTACATCGTCAATCTGACTGGCGCATTTCCTGTCGATATTCGCGTTGTTCGAGACACAGCCGACAGCACATCTGGTCAGCTATTTAACGACTTCTATTGGAGTGGATATACCGAAATCATCTACGAAAAGCTGAGCTATCCAAACTCTGCCTTGATGGGCATGAAATTGGATGCTGAGCAGTTCAACAGCATTCCAAACCGCACCTATCGGATTCGCGGTATCAAGGTTGCCATCCCAAGCAACGGCACGGTCGATTCAACCACCGGCAGGATCACCTACAGCGGCGTGTGGGATGGAACGTTTGGCGCTGCAGTTTGGACCTCAGATCCAGCGTGGATTCTGTGGGACTTACTGACCAGCACCCGCTACGGCTTTGGTGATCACATCGTTGCCAGCCAGCTCGATAAGTTCGCATTTTTCTCTGCCAGCCAGTACGCATCAGCTCTGGTGCCCGATGGCTTTGGCGGTCAAGAACCGCGCTTTAGCTGTAACTGCATCATCCAAAACCAAGACGAGGCGTACACGCTGATTAACGAGCTTTGCTCGGTCATGCGCGTCATGCCCTACTGGGCAACTGGCACGCTGACGGTCAGCCAAGACAAGCCGACCGATACCAGCTATCTCTTCACGCTGGCGAATGTCACTCAGGAAGGTTTCACCTACAGCGGCAGCAGCCTAAAGACCCGCCACACCGTCGCGGTTGTTAGCTATTTCGATCTGGAATCGCAAGAGCTGGCGTATGAGGTTGTTGAAGATCGAGACGGCATCAGCAAGTACGGCGTGGTTACTGCCACGGTCAAGGCTTTTGCCTGCACCAGTCGCGGTCAAGCTGCCCGGCTCGGTGAGTGGATGCTCTACTCCGAGCAGCAAGAGACTGAAGTTGTCACGTTCACTACGTCGGTTGACGCCGGTGTGCTGGTGCGTCCTGGTCAGGTGATCGAGATTGCGGATCCGGTTAAAGCTGGCGTTCGCCGTGGCGGTCGCATCAACGCGGCAACCACTACCACCGTGACGGTGGACGATACAGCAGCAACGGATCTTGTAACCACCAGCAACCCAACGCTGAGCGTGGTTCTGCCTGACGGAACGGTTGAAACCAAAGCGGTCAGCGGAATCAGCGGCGCTGTCATTTCCGTTTCTTCGGCGTTTAGCGCAGCACCTAATGCCAACAGCGTTTGGATCCTGCAAAACGACAGCGTGCAAACGTCAACTTGGCGCGTTCTGTCCGTACAGGAAAACGACGGCATCCAATACACCGTCAGCGCCCTGGCGTACAACTCCGGCAAATACAGCTATGTGGAGCGTGACCGTCCGTTGCAAACGCGGGACATCACGGAAATTAACTCGCGTCCAGCTGCGCCAACGGATTTAACCGCTAATGAAACGCTGTACGAACTCAATCAGCGTGCTGCATCCAAGATCATTGTTTCTTGGAAATCCGTTCTGGGCGTCAACAACTACCGGGTTGAGTGGCGACGCGGCAACGACAACTGGAACAGCCAAGTTATTCAGCGTGCTGACTACGAGATTTTTGACAACACCGCTGATACTTACACAATCCGGGTGTACAGCCTGAATGCCATTCTGCAGCCATCGGCAACTTATGCCGAGCTGACCTATGACGCAGAAGGCAAAACCGCCAACCCTGGCAACCCTTCTGGTCTAAGCATCATTCCCAACTCAGCGACAACCGCAATCCTGAGCTGGACCCGTGCCACCGATCTGGATGTGCTGCTGGGCGGCAAGGTGCTAATCCGCCATAACAATGCCTTGGTTGGCGCAACTTGGGAGGAAAGCATCAGCATCGTCGCCGCCGCAGCTGGCAGCCAAACCCAGAAACAGGTGCCATTGCTGGAAGGCACCTACCTGATCAAATTTGAGGATGACACCGGGCACCGCTCAAACACTGCCGCAACTGCTGTTGTTGACCTGCCCACGCCACTGCCGCGCTTGCTGGTGCAGACCTACCGGGAAGATCAGGAGTCGCCGCCGTTCCAAGGCAACTACACCGACATGCTCTATAGCGAAGAGCTAGACGGCTTGATTTTGAACACCGGCACGCCTGTCGATGACATGGCAACCGGCGGTGATTTGTGGGATGGCTTGGAGAGTATCGACGCTGTTGGCGGCTCAGAGGGCAGCGGCGAATATGAATTTGGCAGCACGCTGAATCTGGGCGGCGTGTTTGACATGGTCCTACGCCGTCATTTCGTGGCTCGCCCGTACCTGCCAGGCGATCTCTGGGATGACAACACCGCGCTCATTGATACCTGGACCAGCATCGACGGCGACCTGCTGGACGATGTGGACGCGGCGCTTTATGTCCGCACGACCGAGGATGACCCAAGCGGCACGCCGACCTGGAGCGAATGGCGCGTGTTCGCCAATGCCATCACCCGTGGTCGCGGCTTCCAGTTCAAGACGATTGCCACCAGCACCAACGAGGCGCAGAACATCATCATTGATGAGCTTGGCGCGACGTTAGAGCTGGATCAGCGCACCGAGGCGAGCACGACTTTGACCAGCACGGCTGGCGTGAACAGCGTGACGTTCACCGATGCGTTTTATCAGGCACCAAGCATGGGCATTACGGGATTTGATATGGCTACGGGTGACTTCTATGAGGTGCAAAATGTCACACGCACAGGGTTCGAGGTAACCTTTAAGAACAGTGCTGGCAACCCGGTCAGCCGAGACTTCACTTACACCGCCATCGGCTACGGAAGGGAGATCACCTAATGGCACAGCACGATTACAACATTGCTAACCAGACGGGCAGCAGCTTTCGTGCCGACCTGAACAATGCCCTTTCGGCAATCGTTAGCAACAACAGCGGCGCAAGTGAGCCGGCAACGACATTTGCATTTCAGTGGTGGGCGGATACAACTGCCAGCCAGCTAAAGCTGCGCAACGCCGCCAACGATGCATGGATTGTCATTCAGGAATTGGATGGCACGCTGCTGATGGAGGACGGTACGGCTGGTTCGCCAGGTCTTGCCTTTGCCTCTGACCTTGATACTGGATTTTTCCGCCCTGCAGCGAATCAGCTTGCCATTGCTACGAATGGCACTGAGCGGGTGGAATTTGGCACCACTGAGGTGGTGTTTAACGATGGCGGCGCGGACGTTAATTTCCGGGTTGAGGGTGATACCAACGCCAACCTGTTCTTTGTTGATGCTGGCGCAGATGCGGTAGGGATTGGCACTGCGAGTCCTGAGGCACTTCTAACTCTCCGCGATACCGAGCCTGCACTTCGTCTTACGGCAGATGCAGATAATCTTACCCAACTTCAATTTGGTGACACTGGTGATACTGTAAGAGGAAACATTGTATTTAGAAATGGTACAGGTGGAAACGCTCTTTCTTTCCATACAAATAACAACAATGAGCAAGTCCGCATCGACAGCTCGGGACGCTTGGGGATTGGCACTAATTTATCTGATACAACTATTGCAGATAAGACAGGTCTCCTAAATATCCATACAACCGACACAGGAACCCATAACGGCATGACGCTGTTTTGGGATCACAACAATCAAACAACCGCCATTGAGCAGCGGATTCAATTTGCCTTAGGCGATGACGCCAGTGATGATAACTATCAAAATGCTGGATACATAGCAATCGGCAAAGAAGATACCTGGCAGGGTAATAGTCAAAGAAGTGCTTACTTGGCATTTGGGACATCCAACGCAGCCACGCAAAGCGAAAAAGCCCGCATCGACAGCTCGGGACGCCTGTTAGTTGGCACGTCTACTGCTGGTTCCACCCTTAATACAGTTTTTCAAGGTCACTCGTCGTCTTCCACGAGCGAAGCAATTGTTTGTCTTAGTAGGTCATCAGTTTCTGCTTCTGGTGACAGCATTGGTCAACTACGTTTTACAACGTCCAATGGTGCAAATGATTTCGCTTGGATAGAGGCTGAAGTAGACGGAACTCCTGGAGCTAGCGACTACCCAGGCCGTCTAGTGTTCTCCACTACTGCCGACGGAGCGAGCAGCCCGACGGAGCGGATGAGGATAAAACAAAATGGCGATATTGAAATGTGGTCAACAAGCCCTGGCACAAATACCAATAACTACAGTGTGGATAATGCAGATAGTGTCATTATCCGAAATGGTGGCGGCAAACTACAAGTTGCCTCAGCTACCTACACATGCATAACCGCCAATCGTGGCAATGATGGCAATTTGATTAGTTTTTATGAATCTGGTTCATTTGAAGGAAGCATTAGCGTTTCCGGCACTACTGTTTCCTACAATGGCGCTCACCTAAGTCGCTGGTCGCAGCTCCCCGGTGGGGCAACCCGCGAAGAAATCCTGCGCGGCACCGTACTTAGTAACATCGACGAAATGTGCGAATGGGGCGAAGAAGATAACGAGCAGCTCAATCGCATGAAGGTGAGCGATGTTGAAGGTGATCGCAACGTCGCAGGTGTGTTTCAAGCTTGGGACGATGATGACGACACCTACACCGATGATTTCTACTGCGCGATGACGGGTGACTTTATCATTCGCATTGCCGAAGGCGTCACGGTGCAGCGGGGCGACCTGCTGATGTCCGCTGGTGATGGCACTGCCAAACCGCAAGACGACGACATCATCCGCAGCAAAACCATCGCCAAAGTGACTTCAACTCACGTCAGCGAAACCTATGCCGATGGCAGCTACTGCGTGCCGTGTGTGCTGATGGCGTGCTGATTAGTCCTACTCTCCAACCACCCTCACCCACTAACTCATGGCTACCACCTTCGCCTGGAAGATCAACACTCTCGAAAGGGAGCTGTCTGATGGTTACGTCTTCACCGCTCACTATTCCGTGGTGGCAATCAGCGATCAGCTGGACCCAGAAGGCAATCCGTATAACTCCGGCGCATACGGCAGCGTCGGACTGGAGCGCCCCGACACCTTGATCCCTTATGACGATTTGACCGAAGCTGATGTGATCGGCTGGGTGCAAGCCAAGCTTGGCGGCGCTGAAAAGGTTGCCGAAATCGAAGCGCAACTTGAGGCACGGCTGTTGGAACTGATTAGTCCCAGCAAAATCAACGGAGTTCCCTGGTAATGGCGGTCAAGTCAAAGACTGCACTGGGGCGGATTGAACACCGCCCTGGCAAACCTAAAAAGACGAGACAGGGGAGTGGTCAGCATTCCAAGCCTCGCCAAAATAAAAAAAGGTATCGCGGTCAGGGCAGGTAGTTGGACAAGCGAACCCGCGACAACTGGCTGAAAATCAAACAGCAGCTAGAGAAAGCGGGGAAGACTGACAACTACTTTTACGTCCGTGCCACGATCATTGCCAAAGGCGGCAAGGATCCTTTTGAGACTGGACCTATGTCTCATCCGCCAGAAAGCTACTAAGCTTTTGCGGCACGGTTCCCCTCCGGCAGCAAGACCCCTTCCGCGCCAACCGGGAGGGGTTTTGTCTTGAGAAGACACTCTGCTGACTGTCTACCTAAATCAATCGGTAGGATTTTGGGACGGTTATTTAATCCCATGATCAAAACCGCATCTGCTGCCATCGCTGTTGTCGCTCTGGCGGCACCTGCCATGGCTGGTCCTTACGTCAACGTTGAGAACAACGCTGGCTGGGCTGGTAGCACTTACGGCGGCTCCGCTACCGATCTGCACCTGGGCTACGAGGGCGAAAACAAAGAAGGCACCGCTAGCTTCTACCTCCAGGGCGGTCCCACCTACGTCCAGCCCAATGGCGGTGATGGGGAAACCATCCTGACCGGAAAGCTGGGGGGTAGTGTTAAAGCTGCAGAGAAGCTCAGTATCTACGGGGAAATCTCTGCCGCCTTTGATGACGTGAATGCTTACGGCACCAAGGTCGGCGCCAAGTATTCCTTTTGACGCCATACTGAAGGCGCACCATGAGGAAGACGACCCGCTTCGGCGGGTCTTTTTTTGCCCGTCATACCGCGAGTGCTGGTGGCTGCGCTGGTATCACCAGCTAGTCATCAGTCATCGGTATTTGTGGGGCTTTGTGCGCTCGGTGGTAGTGCCCTGCATCGTGCGCCCGGAGAACTGGGAGCACTGCCGCAGGGTTGACCGCTGGTTCTTGCCTGCCGTGCAGGACTTGCTTGATTTCTATACAGTCGAGGCGTACAGCACAGAGAAGGAGATCCTTCGTGCAAAAGATCATTAACGGGCTGGCGGTAACTGCTTTCCTGCTGTCCGGTTCAATGACCGCTGCGCTCGTCATTT
>Ga0208162_1001314_pt1 | contig 13065 bp, 5 predicted proteins | sample CB_VirMetaG_4_FD_184539 | JGI IMG/M metagenome (GOLD analysis project Ga0208162, IMG submission 184539) | Freshwater to marine saline gradient viral communities from Chesapeake Bay - CB_1508_1M Viral MetaG (SPAdes) (version 4) | ecosystem: Environmental > Aquatic > Marine > Coastal | place: USA... | reverse complement strand
CAACTTAGTCAAGAACTTAAGTACAGCTTTACGTATCTTCTCTGCGAAAGATACTTTTCCTGAATCAGGTATCCTGTCAGAATACTGAACCATAATACCTACATATTCGGTTAAGAATTCCTCAGCTATATTTGGATCATCTAAGCTTTTGTTTTGACCGTATATGTTTCTTTTGATGTACTCGTCTTGAAACTTTCTAAGTTCGCTAGCTATCTTTTTTTCTATAGCTGAGCCATTACTTAGCGTTGTGTATAGAGCATCAGTTAGCTGTAGAATATTTTTGCCTGTGATGTTTAATGCGTGCAGGTATGCGTGCATCATCTCGTGGGCTAACGTGCCTTCAGGTGAAAGTCTTGTTAATCCCTTTGAGTTAGATAAGTTTATAATAATCTCACGCTTACGACCTATAAATGTACCTCTGTTAGCTCTCTTCTCTATACCTGTTAACTCACGGTATCTTGCTTTGTATTGCTCATTGCTAGTAACGAAGGTAATATTGTAAGGTTGTGCACCAATCTTTTTAATAATCTTGTTGAAGTTTTCGACCATAGTCTGCAACTTCTTAATTTTGCTTTCTGTAAGACCCTTGGGTGTTCTCTCATCCTTCCCTAAGTCTTTAACGTCTATATAGTCTTGTTTCTTAGGTTTTTCTTGGGATTTTTTGTAAGCCTTTTCTTGCTCTGCTTTATAGGCAGCCATCTCGGAAGGTGACCTAATACCTTTAAGGTATTGCGGTAACTTCCCTTGAGTGATTGCCACAGCTGCCTGTCGAGCTCTAGCATCCATCAAGGTTACAGTGCTGTCTCCTGTCTCGCCAGTTGATACAGTCTGCCCATCACTGATTCTGTATATAGAGTTTTGACCCATTAACCTTGCGAACTCAGTAGCAACAGCTAGGTTGCCTTCATCTACAACGACATTGAGGTCAATAGACACCTTGTCTTCACCTTTAAAACTGTATAAACCAACAACAACCTTAGCACCCTTTGGTATTTTGTTTTTATTTTTTTCTATAAATTCAGCTATTAACTCTGGTGTTACTTCTTCAGAGGTAAAATTATCACTGGCAAAAGGAACAACTAATCCATCTCCCTCGTAGGTAGTGCCATCAAGGTTTAATGTAGTTCCGTCCTCTTCCTCTATAGGAGATTGTTTAACACGCTCTGTTTCTGTTCTGCTGTTTTCAGCTGTTGATGTAGTATCTATATCTGCAACAGCTACCTCATCTTCATTGTATTGATCTGTGAACTGTAACTCTACTGGCTCTGCTTCGGTTTCCCTTAGCATCGCTATCTCTTTCTTCTTGTTAGCTATAGACTCTTCTGTAGCTGCGATGCCCTCCTCGTTTAGAGCTTTTATAGCTTCTTCTGTGGTAGGCTCTGCGATCTTCTGTTCAGTTTTTACAGGCTCAACTCTATTGGTGATATCGTTTATCTGCGATTTAAGAGCTTTAGTTTTTTCTTTACCTGCCTCTGTCTTATTGTCGCTAATTTCAAAAAGCTCTAGTTGTAGATCTGTTATTTCATCAAGCTGTTGCTCACTTAAATTAGGATTAGCTTTCTGAATTGCCGCCCTAGTTGCTAACTTTTTCTTTTTTTGATCCAGCTTTGATTGAAGACCTGTGTAGTCGTTCTTTATAGATATTTTAGTGGTATTCAATTCTGATAGAGTCATAGTATTTATGACGTCTTCAGCTGTTTTTGCATCTACTCTCTCTCCGTTTATCTTATATTGAGCTGGAGTTACAGCTTTGGTAATCACGTTCCTAACACCACCCGGTAATTCTGCAATACCCTCAAGAGCAATCTCTGAGATATCCATTTCTTGACCAATAGCCAATCTAGCAGCAGCCTCTCCAGCTGAACCACCAACACCTTCGATAGCTGTAGCAGCTCCTAAAGACTTAACGACTGCTGATTTAGGAGCTTTAGTTACCGCTCTAGTTCCTCCTTTAGTTAATACTTTAGCCCCTACAGAACCAGCTAATTTACCTGTGAAAAGATCTACAGTACCTATTATAAGACCTCTAGCTACAGCTTTGTTTCGTATTCTTTTGTAAGCATCTTCATCTTCTAATACAGATCTTACATTATCTTTAGTAAGTTCAACTCCTTCCCCGAGCTCTTCTTGTAAGAGCTCTGCAAAAGTTGCTCCCATCTCTAGAGTAGCTCCTGCTGCTGAAAAAGCAAAAGGTACAGCTGCTAAAGTACCTCCCACAGCACCGGGCAATGCACCAACACCACCAGCTGTAGATCCTACACCTGCACCATACCCCGCCCCTGTTCCTAGTGCAGCTGCAAAAGCAGCACGAGAATCTTTATCGCTAGCCATACCAACAAAAGAGCTTACCATTATTTCTGCCAATGCAGAAGGGTTTGCTGCGATACCTTTTACAACACCCCAGAATCCACCTTCTTCTTGTTGAATTCTTTGGTATTCCATCATCTCTTTTGATGCACCTATCTGTTGAAGCTCTTTATTAGCTTCTAAAAAACTCGCTATATCTTCAGGTGTAGATTGACCACCTCTAAGTAGTATATCTGCTGCATTCTCAGCCATTACACCCTGCTTGTAGCCAGTGTATACTGATCGACCCATATCATCTATAAAGTCTCCAAGACCTAGCCAAGGGTTAGCCTCGTCAACAGATTTTAATATGTTGCCGAAAGTTCCTGTGAAGAAATCTTTTTCAGTGTATTCTTGAGAGGGTGAAGCGCCATCCAAAGGCGCTGAAGGAATAGCTGCGTCTTTTTTTTTTACAGCTGGAGGTTCAAAAGATACGGTGTTTTTGTACTGAGGATACTTGTCAACTATCCTTTTAGTAAGTTCCAAGTCATCCACATCTTTATATTGTGGGTACTTCTCTTTGACTCTTCTTGCGAACTCTTCAACAGTAACCTTACCTTCTTGAGGGTTTGTTCCTTCTCCCTGAACCATATCTTTTCACTCTTTGAGCTACAAAGATAATAATTTAAGGCTAGTCTTTTTTCAGGTAACCACCTCCGAATTGCTTCTTAAAGCTGTAATCTAATATCTCTTTGATCTTGCTTTCGTACTCCTTGTCAGTGGCGTATCTTGAACCTTTTGCAGCTTTTGGTGTTTTTCTTTGTGTTACAAAAGTATCATCACCTTTCCAAAGCTCAGACCAATTCCCACTGTCAGGGCGATACATTCTTACGAGACCATCAGCCCAAGTCTTCAGACCATCTTCCCAAGTTTTAAAGTAGGTGTTGTATTTGTCTTGTTCTTCAGATCCTGTAGGAAGGTTATCACCTTTGGTTGTGTTGCCCCAGTTGAAAAAGTTTTTAGTTATTACTTGTCTGTCTCCTCTACCCACATCACCTTCTGCTGCTGCCATAGCGATCATAAGCTCTACAGGTATACCGAATTGATTAGAAATTTCAATCCATACTTCTGGCTCTACAGGTACGTTGGCATTCCATCTATCGAAAGCTTTCTGAACTGTCTCTGGTGTCCATTTGAAATCTTCACCCAAACCATCAGCGTAATAGCTATAACTCTCCGTTGAAGAAGGGTTAGATACTGGTGAAGGTACTCCTTCTTTAGCGTTTTCAGCTTCTCCAATAGGTTCATCTCTGTCCTTGTAAATTTTATAGTCGTAACCTCCCCCTTCTTTTCTTTTACCAGTTCCTTCTGTTGAAGTACCCATTTCAGAAAGAACCGCAGAAGTTACTGGTGGTAAAACAACGCTGTCTGGTTTGATAGCGTTTTCTTTAATTTTATCTGTTTCACTTGAAGTGACTTGTTCGTCAGCTCTTTCAACATCAATTATAGAGCGATCTCCTTCAAGACGTGTACCAGCAGGTATTGCCTCGTTTGTAACTGTAGTTTCAGTTATCTCCTCACCTCGTAAAGGTTCATCATCTTCATTCTTTACTGTTTCTCCAAACCTCTTAGCATACTCTTCTAAAGTATCTGGGTATCTAGTACCTCTTGAGGATTTAGTGCCAGCTATCTTTTGATATTCATCCCTGTATACAGGTATGCCATTGACTACAACATAGTCTCTACCTTTCTCTTCGGTTTTTTCTGTAGCTTCAGCAGGTGCTTCTTCTGCAGTTTCTTTAACTGGTTTAGGTGATGTATCTATATCGTAAGTGTTCTTTGGTATATCCTTGAATACCGGGAACCCATTTCTCATTGGAACCGTTTGCCTCCAATTGCTTATTACACTATTCTCTTCTTCAGTGAATGTTATATTTTTAGCACGTTCTCTATCTGCCTTACTCCCTCTTTCTAATTGTTGTTTTAACCTTAGCTTTTGTACAGCTTTCTTTCCTGTATCATCTAGGTCAGCATAAGCAAAGCTTTTGTCACCCTCTTCAGTTTTTTCTGTAGCCTGAGCAGGTACTTCTTCTGTACCAGCTTCAGGGAAAATGTTCATAACATCATCTTTAGGATCTATTGTAACAGCTGATGTTTGTGTTGTAGTGTCTGGTGTTTCTGTGGCGGTGCTGTCTGCTGGAGCTTCTTCTGGAGCGGTTTCAGTTTCTGTAGTAGCTTCAGTTTCTGTAGCCGCCTGCTCTACTGGCGGCGGCGGAGTTAATCCTGAGAAATCATACCTATCTCCATACACACTAAGTATTGCAGATACTTCGTTTGGATTTGCTTTCCTAGTTTCTGATTTAATTACAGTTCTAGTTTTTGATTCAAAGGTCTGTGGATCTTCGTAAGTCTCTTCTTCTTTTGTTTCAACAGTTACGTAGTAGTTTCCATTAGCGTCAACACCTACTTCACTAAATCCTAGACCACCTCTTTTTACTGTACCGGGTAAAGAAATCATATCCACATTCACCTCTTCTAGTGGGGCAGCTCCAACACCGCTAAACTCCCCCTCTACCTGCATTGTCATTGAGTATCCTGAAAGCTTAGTTTTCCCGCTTTCACCCTGAGACAGACCTGGGGTGAGGTCTATATAGTTGTCAACCAAAGAGTCAAGATAGGCGTTCATATACGCTTCTCTTTGTTCTTGTGGAAGTTCTTTAATCATATTGAGCTCTTCCAAACTGTTAATCTTACCATCACCGTCGCCAGCAAATCCAGATTCTTCATTGTTAGCTGTTGTAGCTCCCCATATGATAGCCCTTTCCATAGCTTCAGGATTAGCCATAATTTTCTTGGTGGCTATATCTTTAATTCTAGACCTTAATCCTTTAGCATTAAGTGTGCCTGAAGCATCATAAAAAGTTGAAGCAATGTTAGGTGTCTCACCTATAAGTGTTTGGGCTTGCTCAAACGGGTTTAACAAGGCGTAAGATGCAGAGCTTGGCAGAACATTAGGATTGTCTAGTGCGCTTTGCATATCGTTAAAGCTTCTCGTCTTTGTTCTGAAGTCCTCATCCCAAGAAAAGAAATCACTACCGGACATAGCATACTTTGTAGGGTCTGCTTTATAGGCGGCTACCTGAGTGCGGTGTTGGTCAGCCAACACCTGCGCTGTACCTGCAACCTTTGCATAATCTGCATATACCTGCTTTAGCTGTCTTCTAGATTCCGGAGTGTCATTCTCAGCTACCATATCAATGGTGCTTTGTACTTTATTCCAAGCATCTTGAACAGCTGGTCTGTCGCCATCAAGATATAAACCTTGCGCCTGCTCAAACTGATCTAAGAAAGCGTTCTTATTAGTCTCTTCCTGTCTCTTTCTATCAATACGCTCTTTTGCTAAACCTGCAAAGTCTGGCGTTTGAATTACATTAGGTGGAATAAAGTTTGACATTATTTAAACTGTGGTTTATTTAATAGTGAATTCACAAACTTGTGAAGTGGTGAGCTTCCTGACTTAGATAGTTTCTTTAGCTGTTTAGCTTGACTAGGATTAAAGATATATTCACCTCCTGTCATCTCACCAATCTTAGCACCGTCCTTCATAATATCTATTGGGTTGGTACTGTGTGAGAATGCTCCCGGCGTTTTTTGAACGCCTCCTTTTGCTTTATTTGCTGCTAGTCCTTCAAATATTAAATCTTCTGGGTTATAGATATCGCTTAAGGTTTGCTCTGTAACTGGAGTTGTTTTTTTCTTCTTTGCTGATAAGCCTCCAATTGTTGGTGTTTCAAGGCTTATAGTTTTCATTACATTGGGATCTGCTTTGAATTCAGGCGTTGTACCTTTTGGTGTTGTTTTCTTCATATCATCCCTAGCCTCCATACTTGTTGTACCTGCAGTAACTAAATCTGATAAACCCGATGTAACATTTTGAATACCAGCACTGATAGCCGCTTGAGCTTCTGTACGCTCTCTAGTCTCTCTGTTTAACTGACGGATTCTTTCATTCTCAGCACCTTGAACGTTCATCTCAAGAGCTCTCATAATCTCTCGTTGCTGTTCAGTTAATGCTGCTGTTTTTGATTTAGCGCCAGCTTCAGTAACAGCTCCTATACCTCCAATAACACCACGTGCTCCAGCTCGCTGTAAAGCGGCTGTCGACGTTGCCATAGAACGATTGATTTCATCCAATCTTCTTTGTGCTACATCACTCTCTCTAGCTTGTCTTAACATTTCAGCATACTCCCTAGGCTTCCCTGTAGGGGCTTGATATGCTGAGTCTAAAGATTTTCTGCCTTGGCTTGATTGATATGCGCCATACGCTGATTTACCTATCCCTGCGGCAGTCTGTGCTACTAGAAGTGCTGTTGTAATTGGATCCATATTGCAAAAATACTAATTTTAATTATGCAGCTTAGAGTCTGCAAATATTGTATTAACAGCATACAACTCTATAGGTGATGCTGATGATTTTGTTAGTTTAATCTTAGCGAAGTAATCCCTGATCTGGTCTCCCTCTATAGCGCTGTTTCCAACAACTATTAATGTATCCCCATCAGATACAGTTACATTACCACTCAATGTGATACTGTTATCAGTGTCTATAGATACAGGGTGTACTGACAGGCTGTCTAGCTGTGAGCCGTTTAATTTATATACTGCAGCTGTTGAACCTAGAGGGAAAGGTATGCTGCTAATAGCGTTATCAAAGGTAACGCTAGCAGCTCCAGTTACATCTGAAGCAACAGTTCCTAATGAGAATATCTCACTAGTGCTTGTTACGCTAGATATGGTTGATCCGTGAGAAGATGTATCCCCGTGTATATAAGCGTAGTAAAAACCTTCTTTCTCTTGAAAGGAAGTGTCATCTATAACAGCTGTCTGGTTAGTTGTTGTAACCGTTGCATCCCAAGCTGCATTACCCTCTATAGATAAAGACTCAAAACTCTTGATAGCTGAAGGTGAACCGTTAGCCACACCCTCAACAATAGACGCAGCAAGAGAGCCACCATAGTAGGTGTTTCTGTTTACAGATTCGCTATGCTTGTATATCTTACCCGACTTAAATGTATACAGGTCGTTGTTTAACGACACAATAGATTCAGGGACGAAAGAATACCTAGTAGTCCAAGCTTTATCGCTTGTCCCATACGCTACAGTAAATTCGTTTGATACCACTACAGATGAGCTAATAGCCCCTACATCGTCTGTGTCACAGTAGCTGTTATTAAATGTAAATGTACTATTTTCCATATCTACAGTAATAGCAATATAGAAATCTCTACTCCTGTTGGTTGCAATTCCGGGAAGAGTTCCATAACCGTAAGGTGATGCTGAATAAATAACACCACCTTCCTGCAACTCATCTAAATATACAACATTCCAAACACTATCTTGAAACTGATCACAGATGGAGTTAAACGTTCTGTCTTCTGTGTCAAAACTAAATACTGCGTTCGGGTTAAATTGTAGTGTAGATAATACCTTATCTCCAGCAGAATTTACCTGTGCAGGGTAAGTATAATCAATGGTTGAGTCTGTTGGATGAAGGTCTACAGTAACCTGTGATTGGATAATACTAGGAGAAGATAATATGTATTCATCGTTATCTCTATCTATACCACCGATAACTGTTGTAGGTGAATACTTAGAAATGACACCAAACTTGTCGCTAAAGTAAGACGACATATTCGCATCGCTAATTATTGTAAGTCCTTGCGAATCGATTCGTAATACCCGACCTCTCTTAACATCCGCAAAATATACCATACCATCTCTAGTAGAGACGCTTTCTGGGTGTGATGTTCCGTATTCTCCGACATAGTATTGTTCTGATTGAAGTACATTCTTCGACAAAGTTACAAGATTGTCTCCACTTCCCGTCTCTATAACATTCCTATTAACAGCTAATACGCCCGATCTATTTTCTTGTATGAAATACAGGCGCTGATTATACCCTACAAGACCTTTGATTGAACCGTGTTCGTAGGATAAATCCTTGAAGTTCGCTAGCGATAAGTTAAATGAAGATAAACCGTTGAATGTACCGTCTTCTAAATACACCTCTGAATAGGTTATAGAGCCGCTACGCTTAACTGTTTTAGCATCAGCTATAGGAGCTATAGGGCGACCAATAGAAGAGCTCTTAGAATCAAAGAAATCACTTACGCTATAGTCTTCTATGTATTTGACCATAGCTATTGAAGGCACATTCGCTAACTGACCACTAAAAATTTTATCATTTGCTGTAGAGCTGTATAGTGATCTTTTTCTAAAATACACATCACCTAAGCTTAAGTCAATAACTTTTTCAGGATTGTCTACGCTAGCTCCTGTATAGCTAGCTACACTTAATCCATTAGGTGTTTTACTATCTCCATAAAAGTAAAATATCCCTCCTCGCTCATACGTGTTAAGGATGTTTAACTTTATACTATTAACACTTATTATATCTCCTTTAAATACTTTAACGCTTGTAGTTCCAAAGTATTCGTTATTAGATTCTCCAGACACAGAAGAAACAGTAACACTAATACCCGTAGAAGATATTCTTTCGTCACTATGTATGCTATTTATAACATCGTATCCTTTTCCTAGCTCATAGTAAATATCTGATTCTTCTCCTCCAACATTATAGATTTCTACAACACACCTATCGTTCCAGTTGGTACTTCTATTCAGAATACTAGATATAGTAAAACCAGTAGCTCCGGGATCTTCCTCTATAATTAAGAAAGAGCCTGTAGTTCTTTCTATTGTTCTTTCAGCAGAAGTGTCTAATATAGGATTGTTATCGTCAGCTGATAAAATTTCAGAGCCTAATATCTTAAAATCAAGATTAGTTCTTGTTCCATCTTGATATTCTAAAACTCTCAATCTATCACCCTTCCTGAACTCATAATTTAAATTAGCACCTGTTGATTCGTTATACCCTATTGTAGCTCCAAAAACAGAATTTAATGATAGGTATATTTTTTTGTTTATCGGAGTTCCAGATGATTTTGCATCATTTCTAAATGGAACAAAAGCACCATCTAAACTGTACATAAGTCTAAGCTCTGAACTACCCCTGCCTTGATATACAGGAGCCCATCTCCTTGCCCAGCTAGGAGCGGAGTCAGGTAGTCTCATAACTACAGACGCAGCTCCATCAAGATTATTTTCAGAAGATCTATTGTTTAAAGACTCTATATAAACCTCTCCCAACTCTTGAACACCACCACTTCTGTTTCTGTCATCATAGTACACAATTCCCATCTTGTGTGTAGATCCAGATTTAAAAGATTTTGTTGCCGAGTCTTTTGTTGGAGATGCGAACATTACACCTGTAGCTGTTGGCGTATTGAATTTGTAGCGTAGACCATCAGTAGTAAAATCCACCTCTATGATAGTAGCAGAAACCACAACTCTTTGCTTATCGCCTTGGAATACAATACCTGCGGCTTCTTTTAAGCCTCCTTGGTTTGCTATATCTCTAACGATGCTTCCGTCTGGTATTAACAAATTTTTTAAAGCTTTTAGTGGAGCAAGTTTAGTATCTGAAGCACCTATATACATTTCTAGCTTATCCATACGGAAGGCTATTGCGTCACCAGCACCTAGATTTCCGTTGATAGCTGTGACTACAGCTCTACCTGTAACCAAAGCTGTAAAATTTGTAAAAGCAGTTCCACTATCGGCAAAAACAACATTTTGATCTCTAGTGGGCGCTAACATTATATCATATCTCTTGCCAAGTATTGTAGACTTAACAAGAGCTTTTGCATCGGCTTTAGATGTGTTAGCGGGAATAATTATCTTTTCATTTAAAAATATTCCGGAAGGAATGAAATCTACGGGATCATCAGTTTGCGACAATTCGACACTTTGTGCACCGCCTCCGTCAAGATCTGCAATACTAACATTTACAGGTGAAAAATCTATTGGGTCTGATTCACCGTCTCCACCGTTTATTGTTATTGTATCTCCGGTTACAGTTGTGTTTATGTATACTGTAGCTTCTTCAGTAAATGTAGTTGGGAAACTGTCGTAATTAAATGTAACTATTGTGGTATCTTGAGCTCCGCCAGCAGAAGTTAAGCTCTGTACAGTTATATTATATATAGGTTCAGTGTCTTTATAGTTAGCTATTAAGCTTACATTTGGATTGGTGTTGGGATACCCTTCGGTGTATCCGCCATACATCATTCTACCGTCAACAATCTCTTGAGAGTCTGCCTGTTGAGGTACATTATCAAACAGCTTATTTTTATCATCAATGCTTAGCGCTTCACCCTTGAACTGGTTGTTGAAGTTTATAGTTACCGCATTGGTGTTTTTATTGTTAGTCTTTTCTGCTATCTCATAGAACGTACCTTCGTTACCTTCTCTAGCAAAAACTTGAATCTTACTTACATCAGCTATCGTGTTTCTTACAAACACGTTTATCTGATTATAAAAATCTCTTGCTGCCTGTGTGTTAAACCCGTCTCTTAGCTGTGCTACAGATGTGGTTAATGAAGAGTATGGTGAGAGTGCTGAGATCTCTCCGTCTTCATATATGTAACGATACGCAAACTGAAAGACCTTATCACTTATATTGTTTGTCTTTAAAGATGCGTTGTTAACAATGTTATATGTAGGTGGGCTCAATGGCGGTTGCTTAGCCACCGTCAAGAACAACAGCTTTTCTTCATCGGTACTCCCACCGGGATAGCTAGTATCACGCAAAGCTTTTGAAGCGTTAATCTTCTTTGGCTCGCTAGTACCTGAGTTAAAGTATAGTAACTCGTCACCGTCTATGGACGTGACTACGTTACCTTTAACAAAACCGTTTTTATTAAATGATAATACAGAATCTTTATATACCTGTTCCGACTTGTTCGTTCCCGCAGAGTACTTATAGATACTATGGTCATCGTTGCTGTTCCAAACAAAGTAGTATATAGAGTTTGACTGCTCACTAGCTACAGAGCCTATAACCTTATTAGTTCCCGCAGGCAATGCGGTCTGCAATGTGATCTCTGTATTACCGTATGCGTTCTTAAGCACCAAAGCATCTCCATTATCATCGGAAGACACCCGTACATTAAGGGCGTCAGTCATCTCTGTCGCCTTAACTAGGCGCTCATCATCATCCTTGTTAAGGTGTCTTGGTGTTAACTTCTGTACAGCCATATTAGAATTTTGGCGATAGTTTACTGTTGCGTCTCAACATATTCAACGCATCCATCTTGCCGAATGATTTCATTCTAGCGTTAGCTTTACGTCTTTCGTTGTAGTACTCTTGTCTTGCTCTAGCTTTCTCAGATAGAGGCACATTACTTTTACGCTCTATTATTCTGTAGTATAGGTAAGACCTCAGCGCCTCCTCTGCGAATATATGAACAGAAGGGTTGGTCGATCTTGCTTCATCAGCAACATACTCTACCAGCACCTTAGCAACTGAAGTATTGAGCGCTAACTCAATACGACCCTGCTCAAAGTTTATTCTGTACTCACCAGAACCTTGCCCGCCACCAAGTCCGTATAACCTACCTTGTTGGCTGTTGCTGATATAGTTTCTATACACGTAAGACTCAAAGCCAGACATATAATCAGGAATTGAATCTGAGGGCTGATCTTTTAATAGGTTTAGGTTTGGGTTTTCTACAAAGCTGTACAATATACCGTCTGTACCCAACACCCCTAGCTTTGTCAATGCTACAAAGTCTGTAGGAAAGTCTACCTTACCTAGTGTAGTGTCTACAGTAAGTTCTGCAGTTTTGATCTTCTTCATAAGATCAAAGCCCATCTCTCTAATACCACGCAGCGCATAGTTTCTTAACGTGGTGTCGCTAACGTTAGAAGCATAGTCATCAGACCCTTGTGTGAGTATGAAGTCATTGACTATTTGATTTATTGATATTGATTCTTTTGACATTACTTAACTTCTTCTTTAGCTACCTTTGTAGATGCGTAGCTTACTACATCTGCGTCACGCAGGTTAACACCTATTAACTGTGCAATCTCTACAACCAAGTCTACAAAATAATGCTCAGGTAATTCAAAATCTATACTAGCACTTGGAGAGTATATCTCAACTCCAGCAACAGCTGATGTATAACCAAACTTAGGCTGAGAGGTGCTCTTGACTGGTGGGACGGCTGTAGTTAATCCCTGCGGTAATTTATAGTACCTCATAACGAGTTTAGAGACCGTTGTAGGGAATATCTCAATGTCACTGGATACTAACGCTACTGGGTTGTCAGAACTAGGCTTAGAAAGGTCGCTAGACAACACCCTATCTATATCGTCTTGGTTGTACAATACAGATACTTGATTGCCTATATAATCGTCTAAAACAAAATTGGTAGCTGTACGCATAGATATAATGCGACCCAAGTCTGTAGGTTTTTCAAAAACTGATCCACTTTTTGTAAGATTTGCTTTTTTAGCAAAAACAGAAAGGTCTTCTTTTACTTGTTTCTCTTTACTGAAATCTCTACCCGCATCTAAGCCAGCTCTTCTGAATCGTAATCCATTACGCTCCTCATCAAACAGCCTGTTATATATATTCATCTGTGCTACTGATGCAAACTCGTTAAACAGGGATGGGGTGACAAAGCCTTTTTGGTCTTTGTTCACTATACCTTTAAGTGTGCTGTAGACTCGATTTACACTCGCCATTATACAATTGCTTTATTACAGCAAAGATAAGAAATAAAAAGGGGTCACAATTTGCGACCCCTAGTGTAAGTGTTTGTATATTAGCTGTTTAGATTCTATTCAGCTCTTCCAGTACTCTTTCGTATGCGG
>Ga0208162_1001313_pt1 | contig 13084 bp, 15 predicted proteins | sample CB_VirMetaG_4_FD_184539 | JGI IMG/M metagenome (GOLD analysis project Ga0208162, IMG submission 184539) | Freshwater to marine saline gradient viral communities from Chesapeake Bay - CB_1508_1M Viral MetaG (SPAdes) (version 4) | ecosystem: Environmental > Aquatic > Marine > Coastal | place: USA... | reverse complement strand
GGCACTGTAGGTCCTGGTTTCGACCTTAAACGATTCTTCGTGGAAAATAAGTAAAATAAGTAAATCGACTAAGACTTATGGCTGTCCGATACGCTGGTGATTTTTTTGGTATCCCTCTTACCGCACCACAGGAATCAGAGAGTTCAAGGCTATTAAGTTACTTTCCTGAACTTAAGACACCTTCAAAGGCTTCAAAAACTCAGGAAGGAGCTAGGTCAGTAGGCGATACGGAAGCGGTGACGCCTTTTAGTGGTTATAAGACATTCGAGGCTCCGAAAGAGGAACGGCAAACCACGCCGTTATTCTCAGGATTTAAGACTTTTCGATAACACACGAAAAAAGATTTAATATAGATAGTATTGGACTAGCGCTTAACCCCTCATGACTGACAGCTATAAAGGTCGAGGTAAACTGCGTCCCGCAGGGATGTTGTTTGGTTTAGATCTGAGTGAATTTTTCGAGGATGAAGAAGGTAAAAGCTCAGGGGGGATGCAGGGCTTTCAACCAATAACCAAGACGACTACCTTTAATAAAGGACGTACGCCCACAACGCTCACGTATAAAACTCCTTCACAGGCAGCCAACATCACTGAAGTGATTGGCTCAGCAATACCGGCTCCGGTTGAGACGCCTGAGTCCAACCTTGTTGGCGACTACCTCAAGAACTTCTCCAAGTACGACGTTGGTGAGCAAGGGTTATTTGGCGGTAAGGACGTTGACTATCTAAGAAGTCAGGGTGTTTCCGATGAGGACATTCGGGGTATTGCACAGGAGCGTTCCACGGTTCAGGCATTACCTGCTGCTGTTTACCAACGTTTAGGTGGAGTAACTGCAGCCGAGCAGTCCACTCCTGACAGCCCTGGAGCGCAAACTGCCGCACAGAATTACCTGTCCGGTTCTGTCGACGTTGGTGAAAAGGGCATCTTCGGGGGTCAAGACGTACGTGCTCTGCTTGGACAGGGTATGAGTAAAAACGAAGTTATCGCCACAGCCAAAGCAATCCGTAATGCAGGGCAAACTTTACCCAATGCAGTCTTTAGGGAACTTGGTCAGTTCTAAAAGACAATACGCTAACTGCGTATAATTAACTTAAGACTCTCGTTTTAGATCGCGAAGATCATTATGGCCCAGACTCAAGCAGACTTCTTACGTAAAGCCGGTTCTAAGTTCGGGATCGATCTTCGCGGTCTTTTCGAGGACGAAGAAGGTAATGAAGTAGATACAGGTGGTTTATCACCTTCATTTAAGATTACGAGCCATTTAAAAGGCCGTGGTCCTAACACTCTCACTTACAAAACTCCAAGCGAACCTGCACGAACTGCTGAATTCAGCCTAACTTCACCTTCGGAATATACTCCGACCAAACGAGCCGAACTTAAGAAATACTTTGGCGAGGTTGGCGGTGTCGGAGTAACTGACATCGGGATGCAGGGCTTTGGAATGAAGGACTACAACGCCGCAATTGATGCAGGTTACGACCCAGAAAGCATCAAAGAATGGGTCATGTTCAACAAAGAGAAACTTTACAACATCGGACCAGAGGCACAGAAGAAACTCGGAATTACCGGTTACGTCAGCACCAAGCCTGGGGTCTTTGATTACGGAGCAGCTGGTGGTGCAGGTTTTGGCATGGAAGATTACAACGCTTTAGTAAAACAAGGTGTTGATACCGAGACTTTGCGTACCTTGGCTAAACAAGCGCCCACGCTGGGGTCGGAAGCAGCAGCACAACTAGGTATCTCTGCTTCTCAAGACCAACAAGCGGAAGCTGCTCGACAGCAGGTCGCTTCTATGCCTGCGCCCACGTACACTCGTCCAAGCACTCCCACCTCCACTCCAGTCACTGGATACGGTCTGGGTACAGGAACTGGAAGCGGTTTTAACTACGCCGCTTTTGGTGGAGGTGGCTTTGGCTTAGCTGATGTTAAAGCTCTGCAATCTCGCGGAGCTTCTCAAGCTGACATTAAACGCATCGCTCAGGGCGCACCTGGCGGTCAAATTGGATCAGGTGCTCGAGCCCTTCTTGGTCTTTGACTCTCTACAAAATGAAAAGGGTGCGGGCATATCCGCACCTTTTTTAATGTGTAATTGTATGATGCTTCAAAATAAAAATGTTAGGTGGAGCTTACCAAATACACGTTGAGGCTTAGTAGAAACGGTAGTTCTATAAATCTCTCACTCACTGCAAACGATATGAACCACGCTCAGGCGCAGAGCATGGACATAAGCAGAGCTTTAAAAGCAGATAACACTTCACTCCTCTACGAACCTTTCGAAGAGTGTGAACTTTCGAAACTATTTCGAAAGTTGGCGTTCAACGAATACACCCATGAAAACTGCGAGATATGGGAAAATTCGTTCTGCAATGAAGTGCCTGTGATTTATGCCCTAAAAACCAGATACTACATACGACCCATGGTATTAGATTATCTAGAGATACACAGAGACGGTTGTGTAAAACCGTCCTGTGGTAACAAGACATGTATTAACCCATACCACAACTCTTACAAGAAAATGAAGGGATCAAAACTTGGTGACGCAGACATAAATCTTGCAGTAGCATTCGCAAGCCAAGGCGTCCCCATTAAGGAGATCGCCAAGGTGCTTAAAGTTAACCGCTCAACGATCTACCGAACGTTAAACCGTGAACATCTTCACTCTGGGTCTGCGTGTAACTGACACAGCAGATACCGACGAGAACAAAGTCACACATGTCTTAGCTGAGTCTCTTCCCTCCAGCGACAAACGTGTAATCACCAAAGTTCAGCTCTCAACTAAAGAAGACCACTACGTCGGGAAGATTCTCAAGACGCTGGTGGAAGGTCAAACCGTACTTGCTCTCGGCCCTACAAAGGCAACTCCTGACGGTGTGCTGCAGATGCAGCCGATGCTTGTCGTAACAAAGGACAATTGGGACGACCTTCTGGCTGTAAACCTGTTTATTGCCACGGGTGGCCTCGGCCCTAAAGCGGACGAAAACACTGTGGGTGACAACACAGTCACAAACCGATCGCTCGCTTGGCAGGATGAAAAGGGCGAGACAGCTTGGTTCAAACTCACGGCCTGGGACAAGCTATCTACTCAGCTCTCTGAACTAGCTCCAGGTACCCCGACTATTGCAGTCGGTCGCGTTAATACGTCGGAGAAAGACGATCGCAAGTTCCTTAACTACGGAGTAGATAAGGTTCTTTACCTCCCTCGCAGCAAAAAAGCTGCACCAAAACAAGCAGCTGATCCCGACAAAGGTGTCGTTTCAACTGCTGCTCTCGGTTCAATTGATTTCTCTCTCTGATTAACGATCATGGTTTTTATTGCTGGAAAGTTTGACGCCGATGAAATCCTCTGCCAAGTTCCTCCGCACACGCTCAGGATCGATCTTCAAGCACGTCGTTGGAAATCCGATAATGACCCTGAGTCGGCCATTACTGACTCAAACGACAACGGCATACCGATTGAGTTCATCCTTCTTGGGTTTACGCCCTATTTCGGTAACCTCGGTATGCGTTCGCACGAAGAGTTTATTCGTATTAGTTACATTGGTGTTACGCCTTCTCACCGTCTTCTTCCTCCACGGTGCGTATGTACGAGTATCATCAGTGGCAAATCGAGCCAGAAAAACTTTATTTCGTACTTCCAAACGCTCTACAACAACCGAATTAACGTTGGTGAAGTAGTAACATCAACCAAGTTTGCACAACGTTCATTCAATGAACGTGATCCAATCACTGGCGCAGACGGGGCGAAGATTAACTACAACGTTCTGGAGTTCAAAGATCGTCCCGCTCAGAGCGACGAAGAGAAACAGCTCATCGAAGATGTGTCTGTTTGGCTCGAAAGTCAAGGAGATCTGGTGGCATCTGCTCTTCGTAGCTGTATCCCCGGCTCTAATTTGGTTGAGCTACCTTTGGGACAAGACCACGCGGCCATTAAAGAAGCTTTTATTGAGGCTAATCCAAAACGTCTCGAAGGCGACTCCCCCAAAGGATTAGCTGCGTTGCCCGCTGATGCAGGTACACCAGGAAAAAAACCTAAGCAAGATCCGCCTTCAGCTAAGAAAGATGAAGGCGAGAAGGAGCTGACCGATGAGCAGAAGGCAGCCCTAAAAGCTGCGGGTCTCGAGTTTTAAAGCTAGACTCTCGTTAAGGGGTAAGGTTTAGGAGCACACAAGTGCTCCTTTTTTATTGCATTCGAATCAAGTCGCCGAAGGACGGAAGCTCAATATCGTTAAGTATGCAGTATTCACATATTTTCTGAAGAAGCGTTCCTCTGATAAGGTAATTCGTATGAACTAAACTCAGTACCTCACGAGCGTCTTCTGGCCCTAAGTCCAAAACCTTATCTACGAATACACGATGTTGAAACTCCTGTTCGTAAGAAAGGTAAGAGCGAAGCTTCTCTAATAACTCTTCCGACATGACCTCCTTCTACAGAGTTCCAAAATATATTTTCGATCCTATCGGGAAAACTGGCTTGGTCAAAGGAAAAGTACTTCTTCCTTCAGACTACGACGGTGAGCTAGCCGCCCAAGTGAGGAAATTTAATGTCGATGATGTAACTATAAACAGAAACCCCGACAACGTACTAGACCTTGATTGGTGGTCAAAACAAAAAGATCAGTTTGATTGGGTAGTCGCAATCACACAAGGTGACAAGGATAAGGCTCAATGGATTACAGAGTGCGGTATGCAGTCCGCGAAAAACGGTCTCTGTATCCTCGATCGACTTACTTTTCTGGAGCCCACGCGGAATCGCGAAGACTTTCTCCTTAACACCTCTCTTGCGAATATTAAGATTTTGAGTCCAAGGCCGTCATTTCGTGCGGACAACAAAGCTACAAAAGACTCTGTAACCTCAGCGTGGTTTGTATTTCATAGAGCAGGTGCGGCGCTAATAAGTACCAACATAGATTTCGAAGTAGGCTGGCACCGTCCTAAAGATCTAAAGCTGTGAGTAAGCGGCTCCTCGACCGGATTGAGAAGCTGATTGAGCTTCAAGAGAAACAAAATTCAAAGCTTGATAAAATCACTGCGCTTCTAGCAGGTACTCAGTTACTCACAGAGTGTGTTGATTATCAAGGTAATGCACGCTCATCGGAAGACTGTGCGGAGATTGTTATTGAGGGCTTCTCAGCAGCTCTGTGCCTGATGGGCGAGATAGATCAACGCACGAAAGAATATCAGTACCAGAAACAAGAGTTTTTTATTGACGAAGAGGATTAAGTGCAACCTCAGAAATTCGTCTTAAACTTATACTAATTTGACACGTATATTGTGTCCGACACTCGCGTCACTATCAATGGTAGAAGACATTACATCTGTAATGGAGTACCAAAACCACTGCCCTCAGTAACTTCGGTCTTAAGTGCCACTCAAACGGAGGCAACTAGAAAGAAGCTAGAGCACTGGAATAAGATGAACCCCGGCGCTGCTGACGCTGCAGCAGAACGTGGTACCTGGATCCACAACAGTGTTGAAAACTATCTAAGAGGTCTGAGGGTTGTCCCTCCTCAAAATTATGCTCCCTTCTGGGACGGGATGCCTAGTCTCTTAGACGACCTTCTTGATGGCGGAAGAGTACTTTGGTCTGAGAAACCTTTTAACCAACCTGCATGGTCAAAGTACGTCGGAGACGACGGAGTGGGCCGCATTCATTATTATGACGAAAATACAGGTTACGGATACGCAGGGTGCTGTGACCTTATCTATATGAATTCAAACGCCGAGATAATCTTAGCGGACTTTAAAACAAGTAACGGACCTTACTCGGCACGCTTTCCGAACAAGAAAGCAAATGTAGACGAAAAAACTCGCAAAGCTCTTATCTCAGGGGTATTTAAAACAAAGAAGACAAGACTTCAACTGGCGGCATATAAAGCCGCAGCAGAAGCCTGCCTGGGAATTAAAATTGAAAAGACTCAAATTATTGTTACTACTGCAATTAAAGAGTTCAACACTCAGATCTTTACCTTTGGTCCTAGCGAAGTAGAGAAAGACGAAGAGAGTTGGTTCCAGGTCGTGAAGGATTACTACGAACAACAGCCGTCGACGTAGAATCAGGATCACCAAAACGGGCAACCTGACAGGGTCTTCACCCTTTTTTCAGGATTTTTGCCCCGAATCCAGGCCATACTGTAGGCGCTCAGCGACACTCCATGAACTTTATTTGCTCCCTCAACCCTGGGGTGGTTCCCTTCCTCCACGCTGAGACGGGCAAGATAGAAGCTGGCGGAAACTTTAAAGCCTTCAATGAAGGTTGGGAAGCGAAAGAGCTTGACACTAAATCTTTAGTAGATCAGCTTGGGAAAAAATATGGTTTATGTGCGTGGCACCTTCAAGACGGCAAGAGAAAAAGTAAATCGACGGGCGTAATCAAAGCTGGACTAATTATCGTAGATATTGATAATCAGGCTGACTATAAGGATGAGAAAGGAAATAAAGTTCAGAAGCAAGAGTTAACTGTAGAAGAAGCTCTCGAGCTTGATGTCTGTAAAAAATACTTGACTGTTGGCTATTACTCTCCTTCCGACAAAGAGGGCTGGCCAAGGTTTCGTCTGGTGTTCGGACTAGAAACACCGGTCATCAACCCGGCTTTCTATCAGTGGTTTTGTAAAAAAATCTATTCTCAGATACCTGGGTCTGACGTTCGCGCCACCACGGTTCCAAACCTGTTCTACGGGCCGACGGGGGAGGATCAGATCTTTGCTGCTCCGGGACGTTACATCCCCACTGACAAAATCAACGAAGCCATCAGAGCTTTTTCGCTTCTTCCCTCAGAAGACAAAGGAGAGGGAGGTGACCCGGAAGAATTTCTAAATACTGTAGAGGTTCGTAAAAACGGCATCGAACTCGAGCGGCTTGTGTCCAGCACAGTTCGAGCCGTCTTAGAAGGCGAGGAGGTCGGTGATCGCAGCTCCACGATGGCTGTGATTTTTAAAGAGCTTATTGGTTGGGCGAACTGGTGCAGTACTCATGGAGTTGCACTGCGCTCATCACCGTTGACAGTAGCGCACCAAGCGTTCTACAATATATACAGTTATCCCCATGATGTCGATGGTAAGTTCGATCGCATCCTCAATTCGATTAAAAACCCAGAGGAGCTTCTCCCCGCAGTAGCTCTAGCTTCCGAGCTTGGTGAGCTTGGTACTTGGAAAAAAATTCGCAGAGTCAGTCGGTCTGTCTTCGACACCCACGCCAGCAACGAGGTCAAGGATGCCCTCGAGCAAGCGAAACGAGAGTCAGCCATCAATGCTGTGCTCGATATGTCCGAGTTCAGTCTCGACACCTCTGAGACTAAAACAACTTCAACAAAAACAAAATCAAAACCAGAACAAATGAATACACCTTCGACCCCGAGTCAGCTTGTCAGTCTGCAAGGCGGAACTCGCAAGCGAGAATTCTCCGAAAACGACGTAGCAGACATCATTGTCTCCAATCAAGGAGATCAGTTTATTTTTGACAGTTATCTCGATCAGTTCTACCACTACGACGAAGACGAGGACATTTGGTATCACCAAGACGAACAGCACATTAAGCGCCGGATCGTGAACGCACTCGATTCTTTTGTGGTCGCAGGTGTGTTACCTAAGTACAACGCCGCCATGGTGAACAGCGTTTACAGCATTCTTAAAGCAAAACTTCTTAAGTCAGCTGAAGGAGGTCGTAAGAGTGTTTGGTCGAAAGCTAAGGGTTACATCCCTTTTAAAAATGGAGTACTAGACACAACCACGCTGGAGTTTGAACCAGGTCATCACAAAGAACTTTATATGCGCCATAAGCTCGCGTATGACTACTGTGACTCTGCTCATTGTCCCGAGTTCATGAAGTGGATTAAGTCCTCTCTGAATAAAGGACAAGAGGTCTTGATCCAAGCTTTTGCACGAGCAATTCTGACTGGGTACACATCGGGTGAGCGATTCCTGCACCTCGTAGGTCCCGGTGGTACAGGTAAGTCGACCATGCAGCAGCTAATGGTCGCTCTTGCTGGTTTTCACGGCACCCACACCTCTAGCTTGGAAGTCATCGAGACCAACAAATTCGAGAGTTACAACCTTATCGGCAAAAGGCTTCTCCTTCTGACTGACGAATCTAATTACAACAAGCGTATGGACGTGCTTAAAAAGCTCACGTCCGCTTCAGACACACTCCGGGCAGAGAGAAAATACGGAAAAGAAATTATCAGCTTTAAACCCGAGTGTTTGGTCTGTATCGCTAGTAATGAGCACATCACTTCAAACGACTCAAGCAGTGGTCTTGAGCGTCGACGACTAACGATTGTGATGGACAAAGTAGTCGATCCGAGTCTCCGTAAAGAACTAATCAGCGTCCACGACGATCATATCGAGGGTGCTTTCGTTGAGGAAATGAGCGGCATCGTGTCTTGGGCGCTGTCCATGGACTACGCAACTATGAAAGACGTACTCGCTAACCCCACGAAGCACGTCCCGTCGCTCAACCGCACCAACATCGAGGCTCTTCTCTTCAACAATCAATTTGTTGCTTGGCTGCACGACTGCTGCCTGTATGCCCCTAACGCTGTGACGCCCGTTGGACAAGGAGCGAGCAAGCCAAACACTGATGAATCTGAGAAAGGAATGTATGTAGCTAATGCATATGGTGCTCTGTATCCGAGTTATGCGAACTTCTGCAAAGCCTGTGGCTACAAGCCTGCCGCTAAACAACGCTTTGTAGAAAGAACTAAGGAGGCTCTAGTCAACATTCTGAAGCTGCCTTCTGTGAAGGTTGTCTTAAATGATGGAATACCTTCAATTCAGGGTCTGCGATTAAAGGCTTATGACCTATCATCAGATCGAGCTTCTAAAGGTTCCGAGCGCCTCCCCTCTCCCGTTGAGTTTGCTCAAGATCCCTTAACCACTCGTTGGGAAACAGCCTTCCAAAAACATGACCAACCTAAATCCTAGTCTTGCTCCCTCCCTCGTATTGAGTGCAGCTGTAGGTATCACCACGGCTATCACCGCTCCTCAGTACGTAGGCGCTTCTCTCGCTTTTGCAGGTGGTTTGATTGGAGGCTCAGCCGTTGCCCGCGAAAAAACTCAGAAAAAAGCCAGGGAGCAAGAGACAGCAATCCGTGTAACGAGCTGCTTCTCTTCTCTTTATGAGTCCAACCGGGGAATAATTGACCCGGTTCAACTTGCGTTCCTTTCAAACGTATCTGTAGATAAGGCGCACGACTTCCTAACTGCTCTGGCTGAAAACAACAACGGACAGAAAGTCCCTGTAAAGACAGGGGTCGGCGTTGTCTTCTCATATCCCCACACTCAGGCCGCCTTGGACGAGCTGACGGCTAACGCCAAGAAGTGGGCACAGGATCAAACACAGCAGATGGCTGCTGAACTGGATGAACACAAGCGAGCAATCCAGTATCTGCAACTTCAGCAAGCAGCAGCCAGAAGTTCCAATCAAGTAAAGGACGAGCCTAGTCCTTGGGAAAACGTCAGACCTTCTGTTTGATAAACTCCCAGCCAGCTAATGCTGGGTCGTCTGAGTTCTTCACGGCATCGATAATCACGGGCAGTTCCCACGCGAGGGTCTGCCCGATTGCTCGTGCGATTTTGCGGTGCTCGAGCTGAGTTTCTTCCCTGCCTCTCAGCCCAACGTAATGGATAAAGTTTCTAATATTTCCAGCCATGTGAAGGCGGCTTGGTGTGTATAGAGGCAGGATATTTCTTGCGCATTCACGAGACACTCCACGCCTCAGCATGTCCTGATAGACATCCTGGATCATCGAGTCCAGTATTTCTAATTTTTCCCAGAACTCCTGGTGGAGATACAGCGGTAGCTTCTCTGAGCTGCTTTGTCGATTCTTCTCTGCCTGAAACCGAAGCTCGAATTGATACGGAGGCTCCTCTAGATCCAGGACTTCGTGAGGGTCGCAATAGCGCTGCGACAGCTCTTGGTAAGTAAAACTGCGATGCCTCAGAATTTGAGGAGAAATTGCGCGAGTTGTAGAGATTTCAAACGATGCAGACGCTTGCTCAAACACAGACCAATGTCCATGCTTAATACAGTATGCAAGTAACTTACAGTACTCTTCCCGGTCAGGGTTCTTTGTAGAGACCCTGGCGTGTCTTGCAATTACTTTTTCTGCGTCTGGTGTGATCCAATCAAGCTCAGCTGTATGCAGGCGCACTACGATCGGGGGAATGTTTGCTGGTATCTTAATCGGGCTGTTAACTCTGATGGATTTGAAACCATTCGCTTAATATCTTTTGGGCCGAAACCCAAATTCATACCTGCGATGCGTACATTATCAGCCTGTGAAGTCATCATTTTTGGTTTTTCGCAGGTAACTGAAGGGGGAGAGTCCCAGGGGTGTTGTAATTCTGGGGAAGCGCCTGCGCAGATGTGTCAGGCGTGGAAATAAAATTCTGACGAGGCAGCACAGTCAGGGTCTTGAGCTGATTTCGAAGCTCTGGATCTAAAGTATTTTGGGTTTTGACGAGATACTCACCCTTACTCATGTCCATTGGACGCTCGGGCATAACTAACTGATCGCGGTGGTTATAACCCGCAGGCCCAGTCAACTGCTCGCTAGGAACGATATTTCCCTTTTGAAAATTGGTCGGTCCAATTGGCTCGCGGACGTACTCACCACGGTCCATCGAATACTGAGCCATTACGCGATTGACGTTGTCAATCTGTGTTGCTCGATTGATCTCAATATTCTGAGGTGTGTTTTGGTACATAGCCGGATAACCAGCCGCGAGAGAGCCCAAAGGTTTTACCCTTTGCGCGGTCGGGCCTAAACCCCCAGGACGCTGGAGAAAATTAGTATTTTCCATAATTAAATTTTAGCTCCTTTTGGGCTGACGCTCTCGATTAGTTTTAGCGCTTACAACGCGTAGATTAGAAGGAGAATTGTTGTGAGGATCAAAGTCTTTATGATCAACGTCTTTACCATCGCCTTTATGGACCCTTCCTTTTCGTTCCATGTAGCGACGCGCTTTGTTTCGCGCCGCCCTCTTTTTCTTCACTTTCTCCGTCCCATCGTGATCGCGATATTCTTTTTTGTAATCGCGTTGATAAGCCACGGAGAGTAAAACTCTCTTTAGAGTCTATCAGGGACGAGGAATAGATCAGCGATATCACAAAACCCTTCGAGAACCTTATCCCTAGAGTTCTGCATCAAATCCTTCTGGAAGCGTTGATATAAGCCGGTGTACAAACCATTACCTGGGCGATAGAAGTCATACAGAACCTCCATAAACCTAGCCTTCCGGTTCTCCTCCTCGGTATCCCAGGTCTTAAGAATCTCAGTCAGGTCGAATTCTGGAGAAGTCACTAATAAGAAGACACTAAGCTTGACAACATTAGCTTAAATAGCGAGCACACACCAACCGCTTAACTCTCCTTCAACAAGCCACCTGGGTCCCAAGTTCTTCTTCGAGTAAAGCTTATATTCTCCATCAGACGATTCATACTCGCCTGTCACGAGCCCTAGATCACCCCAGGGGTCGTGAACCCAAAGCTTACTTCTGTCTGCAGTCATTCCCACGCAGCAAATCCAGTGCCCTCCTCCCGTCGGAGCTGAGACAGGACCTTTATGCAAAATACCCATCGGAACTGGAGAGCCCTTTTTAAGTTGCTCCTCGAGGGTGTCCCAACCTGCATTCTGAACAAACTTTGCCTTTACCCCGAAATGTTTTAAAGCTTCGATCTGCACCCAGGCTTCAGTCGTATCGCCTATCTCGAACACTTCTTGGATGTACTCATCATCATTCTCAATAACTGTCGGATCAAGGCCGCTTAAGAGCATCGCGCAGCTGCTAGAGAAACAAGTTCTCGATGCGTCACGGTAATTATCGCGTTGGGAATAGTAAGGTACTTTTAATTTAATCTCAGACTTGCTGGGGTTTTCAGTCTCTTCTACATCATTAATAATCTTCCAGTGGTCCGGCCAGATCCACCATTCACGTTCAGGTTGAGCCTCAAGGAAAACGCGCTGGTGTTGCTTACCAGCGTACATACAAATTTCGGTCCACTCCCACGCGGATCCTTTGGGAACAAATAACTTGTCTTCGGCAACGAGAGTGGTGGAATCTACAGGTGCAGCCTTTAAATAAGTGTCTTTTTTAGCGAGAATGCTCTTTTTCAACAGCGGATGCTTGATCTTCTCCAAGAATAACTTCTTTTCAGCCGCTCGCCTTCGTACCAAACCTTCGACAGGCTCATCGCCGCCTGCCTTAACCCATCGTCCAAACTCAGCCGCAACGATTTTACGATCCGCATTGCCATTAAGTAATTTTAGAAGCGTGCTGTTTATGAACGCTGTAGTACCTACGTTAAAGGTAAATGACACTAGAGCGTCATATTCATTCTGATTTACCCTCGTAGTTACAAACGAACTTACACACTGTTGAAAGCTCTCTACATCCTTCAAAAGCAGATCTTCTGCTTCAGCCTCAGTAATTTTTAAACCTGGATATACGTCCGGACCAGTATGTCCATAACCAATTGTGTCGACATTTGCAGAGCATTTATACGCGGTGAGCCTTACTCCCTCAAATTTTTTAATTAGATTCAGACCCTTCTCGCTGAGTCTCATTTTTTTTGCTTCGTGACTCAGTTATTCTGCATCGAAAACTATCAACCAGCAACGAAATAGTAACAGCTCCACATCCTGTAACTACAGCCTCTGACCACACTGGGCCAAAGTGAGTCGGATGAGTCACTAAATCACAGAGAAACGTAAAAAAACCAATCAGGATAGCGCTCCTAAAAGCATTAACCTTTTTAAGAAGCAAGCAACACACAGAGTAAGCTATAGCAGCCCTTATTCCTGTGTAATACGCTGTGACAACATGAGACCAACTGACGACACTAAGGTCACCTTGAGTCATTGCGACCATACAAGGTAACCAGGCTTCCCCGAACTTCTCAGGGAAGCTATTTATCGCTCTAACCAAGCGGTTCATAGAAATGAGACACCAGATTTGTCTTGGATCTAGCCCACTAATGCAGTCACTCGATACTCAGAAGCACTGCGATCAGTGCGGTGGACGTAAAGGGTTGCCGTGTCACCCGAAGTCACGGGAAAAGCCACACCGATGTTCTGGCGGCGAGTCATT